>Ga0114994_10000196_pt1 | contig 36476 bp, 24 predicted proteins | sample ArcticOcean_MG_C_9_FD_87043 | JGI IMG/M metagenome (GOLD analysis project Ga0114994, IMG submission 87043) | Marine microbial communities from western Arctic Ocean - ArcticOcean_MG_CB2_152 | ecosystem: Environmental > Aquatic > Marine > Oceanic | place: Arctic Ocean: Canada Basin | collected...
AAAGTCGCACCAACATTCCCAATTTCAGGTTTTGGCATTCTCTTATCTATGTCACCCCAAAAGGATTTAACAGCAACTTCAACTTGTGAAATAGCTAACATTGCTCTCTGAACTGCCGACTTCTCTTTTTCACTTAAATGTACTTTGAAGTCTTGAATATCTGATGTATAGTTAAACTCTGTATGTACCCAGTACGAATGCCTAATAGCGTCAACATAATCATTTAAATTAGGATACTCATAAGGTTTAAGATTAATTCTTTTTGTAAAAATATTAGGTCGATTTTTTGCTCGATAAAGAATATATTCTTTCGCGACAACATTTAACCCATTATCCATTAATTTATTTTCCACCATATCATGAATTTCATCGACATTAGGAACATTTTCTTTATTACCTCTAAAAAGACTTTTTGTGGTTAATCTAGCAATTTTTTCCGCCATATTAATATCAACCATATCAATACTTTTCATCGCCATTATAATGGCCGTTTCAATCTTTTCCGATTTAAAGACTACTTTATCACCACTTCTTTTTATGACATACCGTAGGTCCTTACTTACGATATTAATTATATCATTCATATTACTCATATCACTCATATCATTTTTTAATTTTTAAATTAAAGGTCTTCCCTTTGCTTTCTCTTTTGAAGTAATTCTTTAATTCTTACTTTATTTTTCTCTTCTTTCTGTTCTTCCATACCTAAGAATGTGACACTTGAATCGGTATCTATTTCTATCATTTCATTATCAAACTTACAGTTTTCAAATACAATTCCATCCTTACCAATTCTTGATTTAGTGATTGCGATAGTAGCTAAATTCATTTCTTTCTGTTGGAGAGACTTAGCAATTGTTATAATTACGTGACCTACTTGTGCTTTTTTAATTGAACCACCCATTTGGTCAGTTGTTACGACATCCGAAGATATAGATGACCGGTTTCCTTGTGTTGCCGTCCAACCTGCGATATCTAATTCATGACACATAGATTCAAAACCTCTCATTACAGAACCTTCACTCTTCCATTCATCACCTAAATTCTTATCGGGTACAATACAATCAATATAATCAATACAAATCATGTCAATTTTATTTCCCTCAGCAATCATTTTACGAACTTGGTTCTTTATCTGACTCATAGTTAAAGTATCTGAAGGTAATTTCTTTAATACTAATCTGTTAGGCGCATTTTCCTTAATCTGTCGAATTTTTTCTAAAACATCGGATTTATTAGTCGCTAAATCATCAGGAGCAATTTTTGTCCACATAGTGAAATGCTTTCTCTGTATAATTTTAGGATTATCTTCAAAAAATACCTGTAAAACATTATATCCCAAATTAAATGCGTTATTACAAATTTTACTTAATACCGTGGTTTTACCAACACCTGTCGGAGCTAAAATAACTCCAATCTCACCCTTAGCTAAACCACCTTTTAGTAGGTTATCTATACCTGAAATACCCATTGGAATTGGATGTCTGAAATCATCATCTAAAACCTCATCTAAGTTAAAGAAAACGTCCGCAGTTCCTGTGTCTACTTCACCCACTTGTAATGCTCCTCTAACCATTTCTTCAAGATGGTCATACGATTCAAAATCACCTTTATCGATAATTTTTTGAGCTTTACCCATTACTTTTTGTAATTCTTGTTGTTTACAAAACTTTAATGATTTTTCTTGAACGTACATATATCCATCTTCAGGAGTCTCTTTTACTTGATTTATCATATCTAAGACCATTTTTTGAGCCATAGGTGATGATACCTCAGATTTAGTTATTTGTTCAAGAGTAGAAAACGAAGGTGTGTGTTCATATTTATGATAATACTCCTTAGTCATCTGCATTATTAACTTAAAATATTGATTGTCAAAGTACTTTGCCTCAATAACATCTACAATAGAACTTGCGAAATCTTTATAGATAATAATATTATTAAGTAATTGTAATTGAAAGGTATTTCCGAGGTAACCAAAATTCTTCTCTTTTGTCATATTGTTTCTGTTTTTAATCTTCTATTGTAGAAATAAATATAGTTAAACTAGCTTATAGTTTAGGTATTCATAAATTAAATCTTCGCTTGAAAATATATCAGTTAAGTCTCTAAGTAACTTTTTTAGGTGTGGGCGTACATCCACAGTATATCTTGTCTTCGGAGGGTATATTTTAGCATCCCATGCTCTATGACAAATTGTCTCATTACCTATCTTAATATATAAGTTAAAATATTCATCATCATCAGTCTTTGATGTGTTTAAGATGTCAGGATTCATCAAAATCTGGTCCGCATATTCGACCATATATATAGAGGCCTTCTCCTTTAAATCTTGCTGAATACTTTCCGCAACATCTTTAATTAGTTCATACAATTCCATACTTCCCCTTGATTTAGGATTATAATATTTAACATTGAAGTACCTCTGTACAACAAAATTATCATTAAGAGTCATTAAGAACTCCAATTTGGTTGCTTCTACTTTTTCTTTCATAATTAACGTTTTTTAGTTTTAAATCTTCTTTTTTCTTTTCTAGTCAGTTTCATAAATGGGGTTAAAAACTCTACCCATGCATTATCATGTTTAGGTAAATATTTAAAAATCCCATCACTCATCATCATTCTCATTAAATTCTTATAACCTCTACCATCAGGGTCGAGGTTCTCTGTATAATATTCTTTTATCGTCTCTTTCGATTCATCAGTTAATAATGGTTCCGATAAATCTACGAGTTTTTTATTGATAATAAAAACTTCTTCACCAAAAATTCCTTTTTTAGTTTTACCTGAAAGTAAATTTTGTAATGCTCGATTATTCTTATCATCTTTATGTAATTCCTCTGCATGTAATATAATATCGTCAATCGTCACTATACTGTCAACTATCTCAGGAAATAGTTTAACAAAAGTCTTTTCACCCATATATCTAATACCATCAATATTATCAGATTTATCACCTGATATAATTTTAAAGGTAACTATGTTCTGATGAGGAATAGATATATCCTTTAAACGTACCATATCCCCGTCCTTAAGAGTTTTCTTTGTGTGGGGTTGGTATACTTCCACCTTATCGGATATAAGTTGTGTAAGGTCCTTATCTGATGAAAATATAGTTTTATATTCGTCCTCAGAGATTTGACAGTAATAGGCAATTAAATCATCACTCTCTGTATTTTTTACAGATACCTGACGTATAAATACCTCTTCAAGATACTCCTTAATCCGTTGTACTTGCCATTCAAACGATTCTTTCTTAGCTTCGTTTAATATCTGAGTACGATTAGCTTTATAGTCTGGCGAAATAACCCTTCGTTGTGCCGAATTATCCTCACCATCCCAAAATACAATTACCTTGTCGTAATTGTACTCGTTAATAAATCTTTTTATTGTATTGATGAAGTGATAAATACCTCCAATATGTTTTCCTTCATGGTAAAAATCTTTTACTCCATGAAAACCTATTTTAAATAAATTATTTCCGTCTACTAATAATGTTTTAATCACACTTAAGGCGTTAAATGGTTATACTTTTTTTTCCTCTACCAATTTGAATTCACCGTCAGTTCCAATGACATTTTTCCAATATTCGGATTGTTCTCCCTTATATTTCTCAATGGATTTTTTCTCTTCCGCGGGGTCTTTGCCCGCTAAGAATCCGTGAGGAGTTATAATAATTTTTCCATCTTCATAACCTAAACCATTAATATGATTTTTCATTACCGATATTTTAGTTCTGGAAGCAAATCTAACTTTTCTTTTATCTTTGACCGCAGCAATTTTAGTTGTTCCAGCATTTTTTTGGTTACCAAATAAAAACACTAAAGAGGAGTTTAACCAAATTGACTCACCACCTTTAGCCTTAATTTTTGGTTGTCCAAATGAATTATCAGGTAACTCAACCCACGGTTGATTAACAACAACTAAAGTATTTTCATATTTAGAATCTACCTTACGTGAGCCAGATATTCTTTGGTTGATACCCATACCTATCTTATCGGCTAAGGTACCTGCGTTATGTTGTTTACCACCCTTACCATCAAAGGTCATTTTACAAGGTACTGAACCAACAGAATCCCATAAAAATAATAAATCATAATCTAACTCACCTTTTAATTGCGCATCCAATAACTCATTAATGTAATCAGTAATTTGTTCAATATAATTAAAAGTATTATTAAAAATGAAAAATCCATCCCATTCTAACTCACCCGTTTCTTCATCGACCACTTCTTCACAGTCGAATCCCATTAATTGAGCATGCTCAAAAGACCACTTTTGTTCTGTAATTATGAAAACAGGTAAAATACCCCTTTTCTGTGCGTCGGCAGCAGCTTTAACTAATGCCGTTGTCTTACCCGTATCTGAATGTCCCAAAAACATATTTAAATGACCAATTGCTGGTCCTGGAACACCAACGGCATCTAAAAAATCCCCTCCTAAATCAAGGAATCTTTGAGTCTTGTATTTTGCTGAAGTTGAAAACTTCTTTTTAATACTGCTAAAATCTTTTTTCTTTATTGCCATATTTTTTAAGAATAATAATGGTAACGACACGAATGTCGTTACCATCAATTAATTAATTAGTTTTTCTTTAGAACGGTAGGTTAGTGTCCTCTTTCTGTTCTGATTGCCCATCAGTCAAATCTTCTGACTTACCTGAATCTTTTGACCCCCCTAAAGTTGTCTGTGAAGAATCGTCCCCATAAACAAACTTCTTCAAGTCTGAGTTCCATACTGGAGTTTCACCTCTTGCAATAGCGTCTAAATACTCAATAGGTTTTTGTGCGTAAACATCATTCCATGTTAAATCATTCTCCATCCACTCTTTCATTTGTGACGCATCTTCGTGAATAGTACCTGGGTCATCATACATAACTGTTTGTACAACAGTATACTCAATACCTTTAGGTGTTTTTGCTTTTGATAGTTCGATAATTAAATCACGTCCTTCACTAGCATCCGTTACATCACCCTTAGCCTTCCAAATTGGAATAATTTTATCTAAGATACCTTCTTGTTTGTAGTTATCCTTAAATCTCCAAAATTTTGGTCCATGGTCTTCATTGTCTCTATCAATTAATTTCACGATATAAAATTTACGTGGACGATATTGTCTTGCTAATTCTTTATCCGAATCTTTACCAGCTAACATTAACTCTTCGTAAACCTCAGTAAGTGGTGAACGTTCTCCATCATTTTTACCCGGGTCATAAAGTTTTGTCCATTTACCATCAATCTGAATTTCATGATACCATACTTCTTTGAATGGTGATGAACCGTCTGGTGTTGGTAGGATTCGAACAATTTTTTGTCCTGATTTAGTACCCTTAGGTAAATACGTTGTAAAGTAACGTTTTAGTCTATCTTCTTGTGACATAGACTGACTTCCTGTGTTTGTGTTTGCGGTGTTTTTCTCATATTGAGAAAGAACCGCGTCTAATGCATTTTTTGCCATAGTTCTTTGTTTTTTGTTTTACTCGTTTTTTTAAATTATTATCTGTTTACTCAAATAAAATATAACAAAGAAACTCATTAAGTCAAATAAAAAAGAGACCATATTTAGTGGTCTCTTAATTATTATATATTTTAATACTATTCTAAATCACTAATTAGTCTTCATCCTCAAAAGGAGCGTCAAATGATGTCTTAACGTCTCTATCAGTAAAATTTTCAACTTCATCAGATGTGAGAACATACTCATTTTTTCCTGATTTTTCCATATCCTCCTCTTTGTCCATGAAAAAATCACTTAACTTTTGATTATATGGATAACTATCTAAACTCCTTAGTTGTAGTTTTTCTTCGGGTGTTTTTTGACGGTACTTATCAACCTTATTTTCTAAATTATTAATTTTACTAATAATCGTATCCATATCACCTAATTTAGTGGTTAGGTCATTTAACCTATCTATCATACTATCCATATACTCCTCTTGTTTAGCCGACATATCGTTTTGAGCCGTAACTAAGTCAGTTATATCTAACTCTTCAGTACCACCTTCTAATACGTCAGGTGTACTACCAGGTTCACCTACAACTTCAACATCAGGGTCTAATTCCACATCAACTGTTTGGTTTATATCGTCTACGACACCTTCGTCACCAAATTCTTCACCCCCTAATTCGAGTTCTTCACCACTATCTAATGGGGTCTCTTGTTCGGAAATATACTTATTAATCGTATTATACTTTTTTATTTCCTCTAATATTTTCTTATCTACTGACATTTTGTTATTTTTTTTAACCGTTTAAAAGTGTTTTAACACCTTGAGGAGTCTCTACCTTTAATGTTCTATTTAATTTCATAGAATTATCAACTCGTTCTATAAGTCCGTCTCTCATTCTCACAGTATAACAATCACCTGTATCCAAATCACAAACTTCTTTGTATCCGTCACCGGCATCTTTCTCAGTAAGTCTAGTGTCTTTCGACAAATACTGGTCTAATAATGTTTTAATGTTCATATTGTTTTTATTAATAAATATACGTTAATTACCCTTTTGCTTAAATTAATTAATATCTAAACCATTAATTGTTTTTATCCCCATGAATTAATACTCCGTTTGAAGACCTCATAAGACTTGTTAAATAGTTTTTTAGATATTGAATCCTTCTCTAAATCTAAATTAACAGAAGCGATTATTGAGTCATCTATATTACTACCAGCACCTAATTCCCTATCTCTTGTTGTAAATCTTAAAGTATAGTACCATATATAAGTAAAACTCTTAGCTAAGTCACCATTAATAGTAGTATTCTCTAAGAAGGCGTTTATTATTTGTTCATATTCTGAACATACTTTTGACATAAATATAATTGATTTTCCTGAGTCCTCAAATGATAAGTACGGTATTAAAAAATTACCATCTTTAACACAGGTTTGGTTTGTAAAGTCTATGGTCCACCTTTCATTTTGGGACATATTTTTAAGGTTAAAATAGTTGTAGTTAAGACCTACCACATTCTTACCAACTCCCGTTTCAACATATCCAACACCAAAGATATATTTTTTAACATTCTCAGATAAACTAAGTTGTTGAATACCATTTTTAAAATTAGTTTGATTTAATGTAGTTGTACTCATTGCCACATATGGCTTATCTAATTTCTGAACTGCAATACATTTATTTTCTTGACCCTGTCTCTTACTATTTGTAGTTGCAGAACTATTTTTAATCGCATTTGAGCGATTAACTGTATCTCCTGTTGAACCATCAAGTTCTGGTATTCTCCTTATTTCTGATAAATAATTTTGTACAATATCTCTGTTAACACTCGAGATTAATCCATCAGGCATTTGTAATGAGTATTTAGTCGTCCTAACCCCTTCAAATGTCGTGGTAAAATCTCTAGTCGTTATGTCGTGAGTTACACTAGTAATTAAATATGGTCCATAAAACATCGGAACATATCTTAAATTAAAATACATCGTAGGTTGTATCATAACATTACCCATAGAAACAACACTACAATTATAACTAGCATTTTTATAGAAGTTATATAAATTTGCGGTCTGTTGAGCAACTTTTTGTCCGTCAGCCATTTGACCCAAATCACGATTTACTTGAAATGTAGGTGCGATATTTTTTCTTTGAGCCATATCAATATTTATAGACTTAAACATATTTTGGTTTCGTGTACCAAAGTCTACATTGAAAGCAACCACTTTATTTCGATTAGAAAAATTAGTAACACCGTCCTCAGAAGTTCTTACTGCCGATAGTGAGGGTTGAGTAATATCAAAAGAATCATCACCAAATAAGTAATTATCGTTTTCAATAGAAGTATTTATAGTCTCAGAAACCTTACCGACATATATAGCTAAAAATTTAGGTTCTGAACCGTGAGTATCTACCTCTAAAAAAGTTCCGAAAGTATTATTACCAATATCACTATATGATGGGTCAGGCATACCTTCTTTTACCCGACTATTCCTACCATAAAAATTAGAATATGATGGAACAGGCATAAATATAAAATTATTCTTTTCTAATATATGTCCCATAAGCGATAATACACTTTGAGTTGAATTAGCATTCTTTAGAAAATATCGTAAGTCTTCAATACCAATGACAACGTCATCTCCGATTGGTCTATTGGCTTTATCTAAAAATAAGAATTGTTCAAACATTGTTTTATTTTTAACATCTTGTCCAGCTATCCATCTATCATTAAAAGTCTTAAAGGTTGACCATAACTCATTCTTATTAACATTTCCATCAAGTTTTGAAATTCTTACTTGAGTAGTACTTTGTTTAACAGATGGTAATGTTTTATTTAATGTCGTAAAAATTTGATTTAACATGTTATTTTGAAATGTAACTTGTTCCGATAAGAAACGTTCAAAAGTCTGTTGGAAGAGTGCCCTATTTAAATCGTTATTATTAAATTTTTGTGTCGCAAAAACTTTTATAATTTGTGATAAATCCCTTACATTTTCTTTTGTAAATCTAATATCCATTGTTGGAAAGAAATCTGTAACGTATGAACCACTATCAGAGTACGTCATTCCTGATTCAACATACTCGCCTACATACAAATATAATGCCTCCCATACCTCCGGATATGTTGCTTTACTACTCGACAATAATACCCCATTAGTTGAGGTGGGGACTGAATTATCAACATATAAATCAAAGTTTATTGGGTCAGTAGGTTTAATGGTTTCGTTAGTCGAAAACGAATCAAATACTCTTCTATTAAACCTACCAGGGTTACCTATCTTGAGTATTATGTCTCGTTGACCTAACTGTTCCGTATTTAATCTAACAAACCTTTCGATTTGTTTTTCTGAGATTTTTTTAACGTCATTTATTGGGTCACTAGTTAATTCTGGCTTATCAACAAACAATAAAGTCTTCATCACTCTCTCTATATTGTAATCGTAATCAACATTAAAAGTACCTAAATATTCATTATCATTAACCTTAGACGGGTTAAAAACTATCTGTGTGTAGTCTTTTTCTTTTTTACAGAAATTTAAAAAATGTCTTTCAAACTCATCTAACATTTCTTTTGAGAAAATCGCGAATATCTCTTCAATAGATTTATAATCCTTATCACTACTATTATTAATTAAATTAAACGCATTTTGTTTATCGGTATTCGTATCAATAACTTTAATATATTCATTTGTCTTAGGTTTTTTTACCCATTGGTTATTAAAATACCCAAAATTAGATGACCCCCACAATGGGCGAACATTACCATTTTGAATTGCCACATTATTAATGTCAATATTTTGAGATAACTTCCCCTGATTATTTAGACATTCTCTTTGTGATTGTACAAATTTTAAATATCCTGCAGAAGGTATTACTAATAATTTTTTATTAGACTCCTCATCAAAACTAGTATTTCCATCAATATCAAAGTATTGAAACCAACTCTCATAGAACATGGTTCTATCCGTATTATCCGGGTCGTATCCTTTATTTAGTATATTTTTTTGAGATTTACCCATTTTAAAATTACCGTTACTAAACATTTCATTTAGTTCAGTATTATCATAATTAATGAAAACTGATTTACCTGTGAAAAATTTATATGTATCATTAATCACTTTAGGATAAAATCCATTCATCAGTTTAAACTCTTCTTGAGTTCCGACAGTATTTATTTTTTGTGGTACATAATTAACTGTACCTCCTGTATAATTTTGTACAGAATAAACTTTATTAATATCATCATTAATTGGGTCATATGCATTGACATAATTAAAGTCCCCCCATATACCTGTTAATATATCACCATTTCCTTTAATATCTTCCTTATATCTATGCCATATCGAACCATACTTTAATAACCAAAGATAAGGTGTCTTATGTATAGCCGCAAATTTTCCTAGACCGGCAAAAAGGTAATCACCCCATTTGTCGTTACTACCCGATGAAGTACCTAATGATAGATTCGAGAGAAGCTCTTCACTAGTATCACCGTAGTTTTCAGTACGTGTTAAATATTTTTCACTTAGGGTAGGTAGAGGTAATGAATTTAGATATATATACCCTAAACCAACGTATGGGTTTTCAACACTAAACGTTTCATTGTCCACACCATTTGTTAATGCGTTTATAAAATATGGTGTATTTAATAAAGACGTTGTTTGTGATGACACTAAATTATTAGTTGCTCCGTTATAATCCGTACCGTAATCTAACTTACTTTCTGTAAGATAGAAATCTTTATTCTCACGATTATTAAAATAATCTTTTACTTGGTCATTAGTATTATATTGTGTGCTATTACTATTATTACTTGTATTCTGATTTGGAGCACTAAATAGATTTTTTTCATAATCAAAATATGTAATAGGTCTATTTAAATATCTAACATTTTTTCCTGTATCATCATTAAATGTTGCAATTGTTTTTTTCAAAACATTAAAATTCATAATATTTGTCGTACTATTTGCGTTTTCTATACTACCGATTGACTCACCATTTGACATGTTTTTATTTAACCAACCTAAATTATTAAATGGGAACACATCCATTAGTGTCATATCATTTGATGAAGTATCTACAATATACTCTTCTAATTGAGCTACCGAATCGACAGACGATTGAATTTCTGTGGAGCTAGTAGACATACTTTCAAGACTATAAATTCCAAAGTCGATATCAATATAACCCTTTATATAGTTCTGAGTAAAAATATCCCTAACTTCCCTTGAGTAGTAACTACCTTCTCCATTATTTGAAATAGATTTAAGGTACGTATTAAATGTCGCAGCATTAAATTTAAACTCTTTTAATATTTTCGTCAATCCAGGACTACTGCTTAGACCTTCCTTAATATTTACAGACTCAAAATCCGCTAATACATTATATAATGTTTTTCTAAAATTATTATTTCTAATTACTTTACTGTAATTAGCACTTAAATAGGTCCTTTCAAATATCTCATAAAAAAACGATACATATTCTTCATTAACATACGGTAAGTTATCGAATGGGAACTCAACAGAATTCACGCCCAAATACTTAGAAACCTGTTTTTCATTTCCGTAATTAATATTAATTTTAGGTTTGTCTCTTTCTAATGAGGCAGTTAAATATTCCTCAACAAATTGTATTTCAGGCCATATGGAGTAATCCCAACCTCTAATTGATTCAAGGATTTGTGGTTGACCAGGATACTTTATGGTATATTTAGAATCTCCCTTTTCATCAACTTCCTCTTCAAAATATTGGGGCCAAGGATAAACTATCTTAGTATTTTTTAAAGTATCCGATAGTCCTTCAACCGATACTTGGTCTAACATATTTTTACCGTCAACCCCGAATGACTTTTCTGGTGGTATAATAGCCGCTAATCTCGAAGTATTATCCCTAACGTCCCAAGCCGCAGTATGTGTGTCGTCCATTAACCGATAAAAGGCCTCTGCATTCGCACAGATTACCGCTAAAACATTATTAATAGTGGGATTAAACCCTAACCCAATATCGGATGATATTATCTTCTTAGCTAAGGCTTCTGATAATTGTTTCTCTATAGTCTCTCTCTTTTCTTTAAAGGTATTCTCTATTTTAGCTAATTTAGCTAAGAAACTACCAGTATAAAAATTAGTATCTTTAATTACATTACCAAAGGCAATTAAAGTTGAACAGTCCTCATTCTCAACTATTTCACCTTCAGGTGTTATATTATAACATTTAGAATCCATCGCCAATTCCTTTTTAAGTTCTGCCTCAAATATAGATAATTGTTCCTCATCAGGTTCACTACCTTTTCTTTTAATATACGTTGTTTTATAATCAATGGTTGACGGGTCATCCAATTTTTGTATTAAATCACTAGCCCTTATATTAATCGATATTTTTGACGCGTGTTTTTTACCTTCAATACGGTAATTACCTGGGTCATAAAATGTAGGGTTCTGTTTTAAATTATTATTACCTTCATTAATTAACCCGGCTAATTTAGTTAATGCAGTTTTTTTACCTTGTTCCTTAAGTTCTTTTTTTAATCCGTATAATACGGACGCTTTAGTATTATTTAAAATTAAAATCGATGATGTGTCAACATATAAATTAAACCAATTATCCTTTTTCGTTGGATAGATGTTTCTTCGATACTCCCTAATACTTTTTTCATAATTAACAATATCGGTAAGTACTGACATATCTTCCTTTGAGTAGGCCTCCATTACATATCGATTAAAGTACTCTAACCTCATACTCATCTGAGATAAGGTTATCTCTGGAAAATCATCGGCGATTAGACCTTTTGCTTTATATAATGAGTAAACTTCTTTTATTTTTTCCATACCTTTCGTAGTAGTAATCGTATCTATACCAACGGTACCATCTTTAGTACCATTACGATTATTATCAATAACATACTCTTTAGGATACATATGGGGTGTCGTGTATAGATAATCTAATAAGGTATCTTGTAAAAAGGCATGAGACCTAGCAATATAGTTAGTGGTAATTTTATAACTACCATCAGAAGGGTCGAATCTAGCGTTAAAATCTTTTAACATTAATTCTAATTTAATCGCCTTTCCGTAATGACCTTTAACCGTTAATATAAAAATTGGATAAGGTAAGTGCATAAAAACCGCGTATGGTGATTGGTCACCTCTTTCGAATAAAGCTCTACCTTGTATATCCGTCATTTCAATACTAACAGTTGGAACAAATGCCGGATTCATTTTAATATTAATTCGAGTGATACCTAATAGTTGCGTATCAATACCTCTACCTGAACTAAAGATATCATTTTCCCTATCACCATCTTTTTGTCCCGGTAAAAATTGGTCAGACCATGTCGTATCAAAATATTTTGGGTCGTCATTTGAATCTCCACCTAAATTAACATTAGGCTCTTTTTGATTTTGAGATTTACCCTCTAAGAAATTAACTTTTAGCTGAGCAACACCAACATTCCTAACACTATCGTCATAATTTGAACCAATAGCTAATTTAGTTCTAGGGATAACTCTAGCCTCTAAGTTAGCATAAGTCATTAAGTTCTCAGGATTAATATTTCGTTCTTCAACGGTACCATCACTATTAACCACTTTGTTTGGGTCGACCACTACGACATTGTCATAGTCAGTTTCTACATATATTTTTTGATTTCCGAAAAATTTGCTACCTGCCATAATAAAAGAAATGGTTTTCAACTGCCGCTTTATAATCCTGTAAAGAATTAGTTAACGGGAACGGTATGAATAGAAGTGCGTTATCTGGTATATTTGACTCCAACCCACCATATTTAGGGTTTGAGGCTAATATTAACCACCCAAAATATGGTGATTCATAAAATTCATAACTTAACTTATCTAATCTACTACGTCCCGTCCTATAAACATACCGCTTATCTGACGGTTTTGAAGCTATTTTCACAAAAGGGACAACAGTTTGTTGTCCATTAACTAAAAAATCACCATATCTGTTCCAATATCTCATAATTAATTAAATGTATGTTTACCATTAAAAGAGTCAACATCTCCTTCGTTTAATCCTGAATATAATAAATTAAAATACCCGTCCTTAGTTGTATTAATATACTCTTTAGGTACATTAATATAAAGAAAGGTCCTTTCTTTTTCTTTACTAAATGGAGAATAGTCATTGAATTTCTTTACTGATGAACGCTTTGAAAATTTATTTAACTTTCTTTCAGTCTTTATGGCTACCTTTTCGTAGTCCTTATTTAAATCACCAACTATATAATTAACATAACGAACCCATTTATTAATATCATTAATTCTACCGTCTAATAATTTAGTAATTATTTTTTCTTGTGAATTAAGAATTTCTTGATACATTACATTCATTAATCTGGCGTATTCCGCACCTTCATTAAATTCAATAGAAAAGGACATATCTTCATCCCATTCATTTTCGACTAATCTATTATTATCCTCAAATATTTGGTTATAATAACCTACCATATCCGAACCTAAGGTAGTCATATCCTGAGTCATCTCCGAATATGTATTGTCGACATTTTTAGATGTTATATCAATATTAGAGGTACCACTAATAGAAACTTGAATATTCTTTGATTTAGTGGTAAACCCATCAGTATTTGTTAAAATGAAATTAATTTTATCGATTGTTTTAACCAACTTTAATTGGTTATTAACTATTTTAGGCATAACACTCATATAGTCTGAGATATAATTTGGTTTTATCTCGTTAATAACATTTCTGACATTAAATTTATATAAATCAATATCCACCTGTTGGAAGTTCTTATTTTGTATTCTTTTTAATAATGGCGAAGTTTCTAAGTCAACCTCCTCAATTACTTTATCGAATAAATTATTTATCTTATTCTGTAATTCATCTTCTTTTGGTTTACCAAACATCTTAGTGTCCGTTGTAGTACCCGTAAATCCTTCAGTATAGTACCCGATAATTTTACCTTTAGAGTAATTTCGTTCATCAGTAAAATAAGCTAATCCATCAATAGAGTACTTAGTAGCTACTTGAGTTAATGATTCTGTCGTTGAGATAGCATATGATTTAACCTCATCAATTGATTCGTCTAAAATTTGTTTATAACTCATCTGTCCACTTGTTGTAATAATATCGGTCGGGGGATAAGTCGTTATATTATTAGTCTCGATAACTCCAATAGTATCACCTTTATCTGGTATAGTATCATTGGTTGGTCTATTATCTGACCCAAATGGTACCACACTATTAATTTGCTCCCATATCTCAGCATTTAACTCATCCCTATTCTCCGTAACGACTGACCTATCATCATATACCTCAGTATTTGCATAATAATTAAAAGAAAGAGCGTTTTGTAATCTATTAACAGGCTCTTTTAATCCTTGCCCTCCAATAAAAAAGAACGACATATTAATATCTGCTAACATCGGTTGTACTCCAATACCTTCAGGATTTAAATCAAATATAAGTGGTTCGTATGTTATCGATATTTGATTAATAGCTATCTTAGTATGATAGAAATCACCAATTCTTAACACACATATTGGTGGAGCCCCAAAAGAGGTGTTCTTAGCGTTAAACTCTGTGGGTCGGCCATCATCACCAATAACAGGAATCGTTTCTCCCGGTCTTATACATTGTTGTAAAAATGTTAATCGTGAGTTTAATCCTTCAGGAGTTGTCGAGTGAAAGGCAGGTTGGAAATATTTTAGTTTTTCCTTAATACCGTTATATACCATAGGAGAACTTTCTTTAACTAAGTTAAAGTAGTCACACTCCGTAAGTAATTTTCTAACGATTATCTTAGCAACCTCTTGTTTTTGTTTTTCAACTTTTTCGGGTTTTTTAGTGATAGGGATTGGTTGAGTATTTTGAATAACATCATTAGACACAACTGGAGGTTCCTCATCTATATCAGTAGTAGGTGGGTCTTGAATAGGTGGTGGAGTTTCAACTACGGAACTAATTCGAACTCTTCTACATTTCATTGCCGCTACCGAATAAGTGGTATCATTACCCGTTAACTTAGCAGTACAGTCGGTACCACCAATACTGGCTTCTTCACCTTGTGGGTCTTCATCGATTATTAATTTACCGTCATCCACCCATTTTTGTAATGATTTTTGATTCTCATCTTCTAAAGGTAACAGATATTTTTTAACGCAATCGATTCTTCTTTTGGATAATGCTTCATTATAGACCACTGATGCGGGGGCAGATGCTGAGCCTTGTAATAACATATTTACTGTAGCTCCAGCGTTTAACGCCACACTTAATTTAGTAACAAATAAGTTAGTCTTAGTTAATGGTATTTTATCCGTACCTGACACTATATTATCTAAATAAAATTGAGCTATATTTGATTTTTCATCAGTATTTGCCTCAGCAGCATATGTCGGTTTTAGAGCGATATAAGACTGTAAAGTTTCTGTGTAGGTCTCATCAGTTGTTATGACATCTTTGTTCTGCGGACCCGGTACATCATTATGGAAATAAAACCCGTAATCCCAATCAGAAGAAGTTATTTTATCTTCGTACTCTTCAACAGTAACCTCCTCAGGTCCTGGTATCTCCGCAGTTATAATATCAAAATTTTCTTTAACTGTTTCACCAACGGATGACATTGTAATAATCTCGTATATGTCGCTATACGTAAATTGTTTATATCTAAGAGCTAACTCATAAATATCGTATTTTCTACAACCAGCAAAGAATGAATCTACAATACTAGTAATTTTATCATTGTTACTCTCATTAGCCAACTCTTTATCAACAATAGCGTTTAAGATAGATGGGTGGTCAACTACTATCTTCCAACTTAAACTACCTTGTCTTGTTGTATTATTGTAGGTATATATTGGCTCAGGACGACCTAAAAATTCATTAGTATTCCAATTAGCTGAGTTTGTTTCACTAACTTTCATATCATATGGTGGAAACCACATAATTCTACCTCCATTAGGCCCTCTTTCACAATGAGGTAAGTCTTGGTAGGTAAATCCCTTTTTACTTGACGTTCTCCAAGCTAAGTTTTCTAATGAGAACATATATTTCTTAACTCCCTCACTACTGAAATCATTACCCGTGAGATTGGTAGTATCCTCCCCTCTAATAGGTGCAATATTTAAGTTATACGTACTATCCAATACTGAGTAGGAAAACTTTCTATTATTAGTGGTTATACCTTCACTTTTTTGTAAATCTCCCATTGTAAAATATGGGGTATCTTTAGTAAAAACTCGACAATATTCCTTACCTATAATAGCTCCGGCATCATCTTTGTATGCGATAACTCTAGAACCTTTAGTTAATTCTCTTGTTCCGTCATGAAACACTTTAGATATTTGGTCAATGGCATTACCTACGTGTTGTAATTTTCTTACACCAACAACTTCATCCGCAGCATTTATTAATTTTTGAGTATTATCTAAAATAGACCCTTTAGTATATTGGTAGTTACCTGAACCATCTACGGATTGATTAGCAGTAAAAGTATTTTGCACCCCTTGTTCATTCCAATCCGTATCTATCGTACCATAAAATTCCCCTCCCTTACCGACTTTTTGACCTGCCCTATCTTGATATTTCGGAGAAACCCAAGTAAATCCACCTTGTAATCCTCCATCATTATATGATGCGGTTTGATTTAAACCAAACTTATATTGGTTATCTTTTTCTTCATTTTCATATATTTTTGCTACCTCATCATAACCGTAAACCGGCGATTGAGTCTTATCCCCATCTCGATTTAATGGTAAGGACTCTGCTGGAGCAACTATATCTCTAAGCTCTTGTTTTGAGCTACCAACATAGTAATTTTGTTTAGGTACTTTAGTAAATAAGTCCGTTAAGAAATTTTTATTATAATCAGGAATATACCTATTCATTCTAAGACCATGGAATAATCTTGACCTCTGTCCACCACCCGTATTATCTAAAAAGACTTGCATTCCAGCCTTTTCTGAAGGTAACTTTAATACCCCTCTTTTATCAAATTTCCCGTCTACTTTGTTATCTAATTGATTTAGATACATTTGTTTTGGGGCATTACTGAAATAATCTCCAGGTATCCAAGAATATGGGGAATATACACCACTAATACGACTTAGAAAATCAATACCTTTACCGATAATACTTTTGGGTACCGATATCTTCCAATCTCTTTCAATTATAGATTTATTTCCTGTAACGATACCTAATAAATCAAATGGGTCACTTAAGGCATCTACCGCATTAATTCTACCAATGGTTTGTTGATACGTTTCTTGAGAAACCCTATATTGAAATTCGGTTTTAAGTGACTCGGCACCTATTCGAGCTAAATCAGAATCCTGAGATAACGACCCATTATTACCCTGTGGGTCATTACTCGTTAATAAATTAAATGAATTATAAGTGGAAGCAAGAAAAGTAAAATAAGGACTTTTACCAATTAAAGAAGGTATTCCTTTACTCATATCGAGGTTTAAGGTATTACCGAGACTAGTGACGGAATTTATAAATGATACATCATCAATAGATTTTGGTATGTCAAACCCCCCTACAGGTCCGTATTGATTCTTAACATACGCAAGTTTACCTTTATCTGCTCCGATAACTTCAACCTCTTGTGAATCAGTAACCGATACGTCATTAATATTAATTTCACTTTGACCGGGCTGACTAGAAGCATTGAACCCATCACTACTGTAAGGTTGTAAATTTTTAACTAATAACTTTTTTCTAAAGTTCTCAGTTGAATCAAATGATAACGGGCTCTCCATCTATATATATTCTTTTTAGATAAATAGATGATAATATAATTTTGTGTTATGAAATCATTTGGAATTATACATTATCCCCCCCAATCGTTACCATAAGCATTTAAACTATTATCTATCTGTGATTTTATTATACTCATTGACGTTGGGTTATTTGTTAGTAACTGAGCAAGAGTCTCAGCATCTAATGTTGAATCAGTTGGAATACCTTCTAAGGTTAAACTAACCACCCCATTAACCGTAACCTCAGCCGATTGATTTGTAGGTTGAGATTGGTTAGATGACTGGCTATTTATAGTCTGTAACGCGGAGGTAGAGTTACTCCTGTCAATACCTCCATCATCTACACCATTACTCCTGTCAAGATTATTTCCGTTTAATATTGTAGGAGCAGATTCATTACTCCTGTCAATATTTCCATTAATATTTACAGTATCCGGAAATATATTAATTAGGTCAAGGTCACTTAAAAACCCTGAAACATTTTCCCAACCATTTTTTAAGCTTTTTATAATAATCTCTGCAAATTCCGTATTATTAATCTGGGTAACAACACTCTCCATTGCGTCATTGAATTTACCTAAACCATTCACAACAGCACCAGTTATATCTTTCGCTTGGGGTTCTGTAACCTTTAGTTGTGTCTCTAAGTAGGTTACTGCGTCGGTAATACTATTAGGTAACTTAATCTCATCCTCTCTTTTCATGAACGAGTCAGTCATGAGTTGTTGTGACTTTGAAATATTTTCACTTAAGTTTTCAAACCCTCCAGATTGAACTAAATTTAATGTAGTTAACTTAATTATAGCATCTTGAGCCGCCTTAATTTGATTCAAATACCCCATAGATTTTTTAGCCACATCTAATTCTGACATCGCATTGGTATCTAACATACCTTGTAATGCGGCATAATCATCGTTTATCAAGTCATTGAATCCTTGCCCAATTTTTTTAACTGTACCATCAGGCATCGTAATTTCTAAATTACCGTTACTACCTATTTTACCCAAACTAGCAATCAATTCTTTTTGTTCTTCAGGTACCGTTTGAAATTGGTCTAATAACTTAATCTTCTCAGTTCTTTGAGCCGCGTTCATTGCCATTTCGGAAAACTCCTGATAGTTCATTCCCGCTAATGTAGCGGCTTCCCTTAACCTATACATTTGCGTTATCGGAATATCAAATTCGCCAGATTCCTTATTAAAAGAAACCGCCCCCGCCGCCATCTCAACAAGACTATCTTGTAACCCTTCCATGTCTGTTTGAGCCATATTAAGTAACTTAAATGGGTCACCTAAGGCACCAACGGAACCACCTAACATTTGAAATCCTGCCGCGGTTTCAATCGCCTTTGAGGGGTCTAATAAACCATCAGCAAAACTCACAGTTTTACTCATATCAATCCTTAGGGCTTGTGCTTGAGCAACCATTTTAGATAGTCCTTGAACACCATCTTTAAAATTATAGGTAACCATTAACTTTAAGTTATCATTAACTTTACCCATAAATGAAGAAACGTTAACACCATACGACCTAGCTTGTTTGGTCATATCTTCCATAGTACTTAACGCTTCGTCTGTAGTATACCCTAAGGTATCGAATGATGTGGCCATTTGGGCTAATTGAGCACTTGTCATATTAGCATTAACCCCTAAGGCTTGGAATCTAACGATTTGTTGTTCAGTAAAATAAGTATTTCTTAACATAGCAGTGTTAATTGCCGCAAATAGTTCAATATTTTTCTCAGCACCTACTCCGATTTGCATTGTTGACTTAGCCGCCTGAGCAATTACTTTTTGGACATCGTTACTAATCGCTCGAGTTTGACCAATAGAATCTCTAACCGCATTTGCGGTTTTAGTATTGATAAGTCCAGCCTGCTGAATAATACCTTTTACGTCAGTAACGCTTGTTTTAAGACTTGTGACAAACTTCTTTAAAGAGATTTCCGCTAACGCTATACCGGCTGCTATCGAATCAACGTCATCTTTTACTCCTTCAAACATATTATTCTTTTATTATAAATACTTAGGAACGTGATTTGTTGCGTTGTTTTTCAATTTCATCATTTCTTTCTTCAAACTCGGTTGAAAGTTTGTTTATGAAAAATTTTCGTTCGTAAGTAGGCATAATCATGAGGTCAGAGTATGACATATTCACATGTTTACTCAGATAATAGAACTCATCAAGCATGGTTCTCCGGTAATCAGAAGAAAGGACGAAAAAACTCCGCCCCAAAAGTGATACGCACATTCACTTTTTCTCCTGACGGGGCTGATACTGTCCTGTTAAGGTCCAATTTAGGTTCACAATCACTCATTGTGTTCCTAATGAATTTGGAGTCCATAATAGGTAGCGTATTAATAAAGGTTGATATGGTTTCTCTGTTAGTATCTCCATCGATTGAAACAACATGTTTCTCTAATCGTTTAGTTATAACAGGAACGGTTACCCCTTCAGGATAACTCTCATGTAATCGTGTTAACTCATTTGTGTCACCGACATTTAGTAATTTACAAACAACACTAACTCCCGTTCTCGGTAAGTTCATTTCAAATAAACCCTGTTCATTCGGTTTAATTTTAGGTTGTAAAATATTTAATTCATCTAATTGAATAGTGGTTTCAAAATCAGAACCCGTTTTAGGGTCCTTTAATTTAAAAATATAATCACTACCAAAAGCAGTGTTTCTTAAAAAGATTAATATGGCTTCGGCATCACCATCAATTAATTCATTAATATTAAAATCAGGTTCATATATTTTATTCTTCAATAATGTCATAACCAAATTAGGATTTCCTGTCGACAGTAATATATTTTCGTCTTGAGCAGTTAAATAACCCACCTTAAGTGATTTCTTTTTACTCGTATAAAAAATACCTTGAGAGGGTAATCGTACCACGTCATGTGGTAAATCCATATTTATTTCCCCGTATTGTTTTCCTTGGTCCATAATTGTCTACTCTTAATAAAAAAACCATAGAAGTTCAATGACCCCTATGGTTTATATTATATCATTAATTCTTTTATAATCAATACTTGTTTTATATTAATAAACTAAAATACATCTATCGGGACGTAAAGTAGCCGTAATCGTAGCAAGTGCATCATCACTATAACCTAAACTATCGAAATTAACATCGGTTAAGAATGTTCCTTGTAGTATCCATTTTTCAACCGCAACTCCTGTTGGGTCTAACATCTCAAGGTCAATATCTTTCTTATATCCTGCAGCGTATCCCATACGACCTGTAACAGACTCAGCGTGTAGACGAACCCATTCCATTAATGCTTGTGATGCCGATGGTCCAATTGGGTCACGGAAAGTAACGTTTATAGTGTTCCAAGTGAACCTACCAGCCACATATGTGGATGTATTTAAAAAGGGAATTTCTGTTGACCCGATTTGGACGTTAGGTCTTGATGTAGACTCAACATACCAAGAATTGATACCTAGTGAAGATGGGAATGATAGAATAAACCTATTCTTTCTCTTTGGTTCATAAGGTACGGGCATTTTCATTAATAAGTCTGCCATAGTATTTGTGTTTTATTTTTCTTTAGTTTATTTAGTTATAAATATCTAACATAAATGTTTTTCTATTTACTTTTATTTTATTTTCAATAATATACTAGAGCATTTAAAATAATAATTATTATTAAACTTCTATTTTATCTCCTCCTTTAGTTAAATATGTTTTAACTGGCTTATCTTTATATTCCTTATCTAGAAAGGATTTAATCGTTTCTACATTACCTGGGTCATCATCAGAGAATCCTATCGTTGGTATAAAGTTGTTTTTAATATCGTTCTTAAGAAACGCATTTTTTCCAATTCTCTTACTCATTTCCCTAACATACGTAATAAATTCTCTTAATGCCTTAACCTTACCTTCTTCAGGGTTGGAAGCCTCCCCTTCTCCGTAAGTCACAGGATAATATTTATTTAAATCTAAGTAGTCATTAATCATAATTGAAGTGTCTGACTCTTCATTTCCGTCCATATCACGATACTTCTTAAGGTTTTGTATTAAAGACTCCTTACTAATCCCGTTATGGTCGGTTACTATCATATTATAAATTGCGTCACGAAGAACGGATGGAGTATGACCTCTAGCAGTGATTATTGAAAATATTGAACCTCCATTTATAGCTTCTACAAAATCGTCCCATGATGGTCCTGGTTTTGCAATCAACGAATCAATAATAAATGACTTATCCCCCTTAACCCCGAAATTTCTATAGGAGTCACTCGCATATCCTATAATATTTTCACCCTTATATTCGAACGGTTCCTTACCAAGTACACCTCTATAGTTAGCAAAGTCTTCAGTGGACATACCTATCTCCTTACCTTCATCAGTGGAAACTATTAACTGTGTTGGCATAATCATAATATTATCATCCCAATCAAAGGCGTAATACTTTAAATCAGGATTACCTTCAGGGTCAAACCCTTCACATAATTGTTTTTCTTTATAAAACTCTTTTATTACCCTCTTCAAACTCATAACTCATTTATTTTTTTTTGTTAATCTTTTCAATTAACCTTTCTAATTGTGTCTCAGAAATAACGATATTTTGAGGATTCTTAGAGAAAGACTTTCCACCAGTAGATTTAATCTCTAATGTTTCGTTAAGTGTTTTTTTATTAAATTCCATTTTTTTTTGTTTAAAATTTTAATTGGCTATGAGGGGGAAATTAATCCCCCTCAGTAATATAAATAGTCTAAGTTTAAATATCTTCAAATGATGCTCCTGTCGGAGTAATCAAAAATTCAATATCTATGAATTCAAGAGCTCTTGTTGGTTTCAAGTAAATCTTACCTGTTAACGTATTTGAGTCTAAATCCTCAGGTGTATTAGAAACTGTCACTCTAAAATCAATTAAACCTCTATCTCTTCTGATACTATCTAATATTGGATTTACTGAGTCTAAGAATTCTTGTCTTACTTGTTCGTCATTTTGTTCAAACAATAATCTTACTGCCACTGCGGAAATTAATTTACGAGCTTGTAATAACAATCTTCTAACATTTATTCTATCAAGTGCAGATTCCTTAACTTGTAACGTTTTGTTACCCCATATTACCGTACCAACATCAGAGAAGGTAGCTATTGGGTTTAATCTACCTTTATATAACGTATCTCTATCTTCTTGTGTCAACTTTTTACGAGCTTTAATAGAGTTAACTAACCCTCTCGTATAACCTGCGGATGCAAACCATGGGAAAGCGATATTATCTGTTAACGCTAAGTTTCTAACAACCTCACCTGTTGGTGGTAGATAAATTTGTGTATTATTAACGGAGTCTCTAGTCAATATCCACGGATAGTAACTTGCTGTATAATTTGAATCAATACCCGTATCCGTTAAATTATCTACCGCTTCTTCTGGATATATAAAATTAGTATCAAAATCACCTAATGTTGGTGTGAACATTTGATAATCAGGTGTTGTACAAATATATACCGAGTCTGACCTATCATTTTCAACCATATCAATTGCTGATTCAACAAGATTTGAGTTATTAACCATATCAATCCCTGGAGTAGTAAACACGTTAATGTTAACTGCTTCAGGATTTAAGAAGGTGTATTGTGCCCATAAGTAAGCGTAATAATCGGTATTCGCCCAAGTCAATTGGTCAGGTCCTGTTATTTGTTTAAACGCTCCCCACCCTGTCGCGGTTGGATAACTTATAGATGGTGCAGCTCCTTTTCTGAATCCAGCAGCCCCTAATTGATATCTATCCCCATTAGTTCTATACTCTCGATATATGTCCCATCCATCAAAACCACCTTTAGGTGCCACAGTGAATTTACGCGAATTTAATCTAAAATAAGGACTACCTTCTTGTGGTTCAGTATTAAACGACGCATCGCCAACTTCAAATGACGTTTCACCCGAAGTAGTATATCCAGCTGGTATAAGAACTACAGTTGCTCCTGAATCCATATGGAACCCCTTAGTTAAGTAAGCCCATGGTTGTGAGTCAGTAGCAGTTGCTAAATTAACAGGGTTTTGTTTTCCTTTATATTGGAAGAAGTCAGAATCAATACCTGCTGTGTTTGAAACACCTAAGTAAGTTCTTCTAACTCTATCACCTGAACTTCTAGTTTCATTATCCGTTCCTGCTGCATTACCAAATGGTGGATTCCAAATGACCTCACCTGGTTTATCGTATTTAGTTTTATATTCTAAGAATGGTGAATTAACTCCCGAGTATTGTCTTGTTTGGTATCCACGGAAACCACAAGGTAATGAATCGTAAGGTGCATCCTCATTCATTTCTACCATAATATATCTTGACTTCAATTCGAAATCTCCATTAGACGTACCAATTTTTTTAGCTATGAAACTATTTTGATTCATATCCATCGTACAGTTAGTGAATTTTTCTAAAACAACAGGATTAGCATCCGTATCAAAGAAATCACGTACTGCAACATCAAATGTGCCTTGGTTAAATGATATATTAATTATTGATATTTTAATTTCTCTATTTGCAGAATTACCATCTGAAATTGTAAGGAATTTAAACATATCGTAAACTTGATTACCTCTAAGTTCCGACACTAAGTACGGAGTTTCAGGTGTCTGATATCTATCCAGATACCAACCGATACTAGTATTTGAAGTATCCTGTCTTGCACTTGGTAGCGATGTGAATGAAGTATTTAAACCTCTAATCTTACCTAAACGATAACCTGTATTTAATAGTGTGTTATATTCTTCTTCTAAAAATAATGGTACCTCACTTTTCAATTTAGAAAAATTAGATTTACCAAACACTTTAGATATATAATTTGCTTTAGATAAATTAAATGAGGTATTGAAGGTAAAAATATCTCCATCGCTAGTTTGTGCTGATACCACAAAAGACGCGAATGGGTTTGTTGTTATCGCGGAGTATGCTCCTGATGAGTCAATAACTGCGCTTGTTAAACCTGATACTTCATATACTGGTCCATCATCAGTCGTGTATGTATCAATACCTCTTGAACGTAATGTACCGACAACTACATCGTGATATTCTGTAATTGGTGTTCCTGTGTAACTAGTAACATAAATCTCTGCGGTTCCTGTATAAGTCGCACCTACTGTATTAATAAGTGTAGCTACTCCCATACCGAATCCTGTTCCGTTATATATATTATTAGTTTCCGTAAATAACGCATAATACCATGGGTCATTAACCGACGCATTTAAAACACAATTTTCGAATGAAATATTATTAACCTCTAAAACATTCGTATTTCCTACATAGTTAGGTGTAGCGCCCGTTACATCATTAAATGTAGTTGAACTTACTGCTCCCCAAAAATATGAAGTAGTTCCTGAAGTTGATGGAAGCACAATTTCCGAATACAAATATCCGTTCATGTCTCCAAGTATGGTTGATAGACCACCAGTATATGTGGTGTATGGGTTTGTTATAACATCAGTTATTGATGTCGGTAATGATGAGTAATCAGTAACCTGAATACTTGTCGATGTACCTGAAGTTCCTGAGAATGTAATAGTGTAAGCTGACGAAACTGAAGTTACGGTCGCTCCTGTACTATCTAAGTTACCTACAGTCGTTATAGACCATGACGGTCCTGCGTCATATCCTGATAAACCAAGTACTCTTGTTACAAACAATTGATTTGATTGTTGTAAATATGACTTAGCTATGTAAGCCGCCTCGTACTTTGGTATCTGAGTATTTATGAATTTAGTTGGATTTGTACCGCCGAAGTAAGATTGGAACTCGTCATAGTTTGTGATGAAAATTGGCTCGAATGCTGGACCCGAAATTGTTTCACCTACTAAACCAAGAGTTGTTACACCCACGCTTTGCGCTACAAAACTTAAATCTCTTTCTGATGTGTAAACACCAGGAGAGACGAATACTTTGTTAGTTTGTGCCATTGTGTAATTATTTTCTAATTTTATTTAACTATAAATATTAAGTAAAACACGAAAACACTATTACAGAATGAGGATACTTATTATAAGTAGGAAAAAATTCTACCTTTTTTCTACCTTTAAAAAAAAACGTCTATGGATAAAATAAAGAATATAAAAATCTCTCCTGAATCTCACGAGTTACTAAAGAGTTACTGTAATAAACACGGATTTAAGATATATAAGTTTTTAGAACGGTTAATTGAAGATAATTGTAAGAAAATTACTGACATATATGGCGAGGAACTATAGTAAAGTCGCCTTAGATATTAATGTTCCTGATTTAGTAATATCATCTTTTATAATCTCAATCTTAATTAAATCATTTGTCGAAACCTTAATTATATCTATATCATCACCAATGTAATTATCGTTAATATATACGGAGTAACTCGCAATATTCTTAGATTCTAATATCGATAAATTAACCTGATAACGATATGTTTCAGTCAGAGCACTAATTCCGGGATTAAATAAAATATTTAAATCAAAATTCTTAGGATTTGCAGGATATTTTTTAGCTCTTCGTTTAGAACTAAAGGTTTCTACTTCTAATACCGTTGAGGTTCTTGAGATTGCTGGTGACACTTCGAACTCATCTTCATCTAGCAAGAATCCCATCATTAAAAATTCATAATTTTTAACATAGTACTTTCTCTTTTCGATTTCTAATACTGATTCGTCAGAAGAACTGTTTAATATAATTGGAATATAATGACCCTTTATTTCCGTATATGCTTGTCTCGATGAAAATGTTTGTAATACTTTTTTATTAAAATCATTTAAGTGCCTCATTTTACTACAGAAAATTTTAACATTATAAGTAATATCGACAGGTACTGGTTGAGGTATTTTATATATATCCATACCTTTTCTTTGACCGTCCCACGTTGGTACCTTAGCATAATAAAATTGTTTCCTATTTGGTATGGTATACTGTAATGATGGATTAGTCCCAAACTTAACATCCGGATTTCTAACTGTGGCAACAAAGGGAGGTTTAATATTTTTATCTAAATCTTGAAATTTCCACGTCTCAGTAAATTGAGCCCAATTTTGTGTGGTTATAATTAAATCTACGGTATTAATTCTTTTACCACTTACAGAAACTTCTAAATCATTTTTAACAAACTCTAACATACCCATATCTAAATCTGCATGTAATATTGATTTAGGTAAATAAGTACCGTTTTCTTGAATTTGTTCTAATAACTCTTCTCTTCTCTGATGTAAAATTTTATCAGGTGTTAACGGTAAATGTTTCTTTATGTTTTTAGGTAATGCCATTATTTTGTAATTTCACTAATAAAAAATACTTTATTTTTAGAATTAATCATCTGAACTTCATTTGCTTTAAATATTGGCTCTTCAGTATCTTTTTTAACAAATGAATCGTACTTGTAAGGATTATATGTTATGATATTCTCATTTGGTTCATTAGGTAGTTCTTCACACGGGTAAGTGCAAAAGTCGGTTAAAGTACCTATAACAAAGGCATGTACATTTTTTCTCATTTCATTTCTTACTTTTTCTTTTCCTCCCTGTCTAACTCTAAACTCTACGTCCATTAATTTAACGTAATCGGCATACATAACAATTTTACCCTTATATGAAACTGAAAATGTGTGTTTATGTAAATTATAATAAACCATAACTTTTTCACCTACATAGTTTACCTCTTGATTATCGTTACCACATTTATGACAAATATATGGGTCATCCCCACCGTCACTTAAATCCCAAGACCACTCACAATTATCACACACAACTTTTTCGCCCTCTATACCTTCACACATATGTACCATATGTCTCTTAATTAAATTTATTTCTTTTATTAATTTTTTCATATCCCTCTAAATTCTCCGTCATTAACTGGAGAGGCGATTATACTTCTATAGAACGGTTTAAACCCACCATAAGTGTGTTTATTGTCACTAACAACACGACCGTCATTTACTACCGAATAATACCTAACTCTATTTTCAGTTTCATAATAACCAATATAATCACCATACTCGACATCAACTTCCAATTCATCTAATGTCTCTTGGTATACCCCAACCTTTAAATTACCTGGCTCCATCTGCGATAGTTTAGAGTTCGCGTAATCTATATTATCAGGTGACTCAATAGTTACGTAACCCCTAAACTCTACAGGAGGTAAATATTTAATACCATCTTCTTCTGTCTCACCATAGACATTGTCTGTTTTAGTTTTTTGACGGTCAATCCTGTATAATACTAAAGTAAAATTCATATCCCCCTCAAGCCATTCGCGTCCCATACTTTGCTCTAAGTCAAAGTCTTCAGACCCAAAAAACTTCTCTAATCTAGTGATTGGTATTTTTCTGTTACTCATATATTGATAAATAGTATGTTTATAGTTATATTATAAGTATTTCAATATGGAAAGTAAGAACGATAAGTTATCAAAAATACCAGAGGTAAGGGCTCAACGTATACTAGAAGTATATGATGGGTTCAATAACCACATACTGTCAATTCAAAAAAAATTTAAAGAATTAAAACATTTTAAATTAACAAGAGCACAATCAGACTATATAATTATCAATCATACATTAACTCCTAAGATAGCTAGAAGATGGGTAGATTTAGATAGTTATTTTGGTAAAAAAATGATGGAGGACAAGTTATTGACAAAAGTACCTGAAAAAATTTATATTGAGAAACTTTTAGTTGAAAAAGATAAAGCATTTCATATTTGGGGTAAAATATTTGAAAATGAGAAGTTACACTCATTTTGGTTACCAAGAGTCGCCCTTATAAAAACACAGGAAAATAATCAAGTCGATATCTCATATGACGATTACTCACATAGACCTCCGTTGGAACATCAAAAAGAGGCTATTGAGAAACTAGCCACACATAATAAATATATTTTAGCTGACGATATGGGGTTAGGTAAAACCACATCGGCAGTAATTGCTGCTTTGGAGTCAGGAATTGAGAGAGTATTAATTGTCTGTCCCGCATCATTAAAAATTAATTGGAAAAGAGAAATACAAAACTACACCGATAAATCAATATCTATAGTTGAGGGTAAAAAATGGGAGAGTGCTGACTTTGTTATTATGAACTATGACATACTAAAGAATTTTCATGACATAAAAAATAAAGAGGACTCTATAATATTACAGGAAGGATTTGATTTAGTAATTGTTGATGAGGCTCACTATATTCAAAATGTACAAGCTAAAAGAACTAAATTAATTAATGACATTATTAATTCAATAGGTAAAGTATGGTTACTCACGGGCACTCCAATGACCTCCCGACCGATTAATTATTATAATCTATTAAATTTAGTGGAATCCCCTGTGGCGTATAATTGGATGGCTTATGCTATCCGATATTGTGAAGGATACCAATTTAATGTGGGTAATCGTAGAATATGGAATGTAACGGGTTCGTCAAACCTAACCGAGCTAAGGGATAGAACTAAAACACACGTATTACGAAGGTTAAAACAAGACATATTAGACTTACCCGATAAAATAATCACACCAGTTTACCTTAACTTAAAATCTAAAGAGTATATGGCTTTAATGGGGGAGTATTATAATTGGGTTGAAGATGATAGTGAAAAAAAATCATTAACTGTTCAGTTCTCGAAATTAATGAAGGTTCGTCAAGTTATTGCCGAAAATAAAGTTAAATCAACCTGTGAGTTGGTTGAAAATATTATTGAACAAGGTAAAAAGGTAATCGTCTTTACTAACTTTACTGATACATTAAATAGGATAGTTGACCACTTTGGTAAATCAGCAGTAAAGTTAGATGGGTCTATGAGTAAAGTTGCCAGACAAAATTCTGTTGACCAATTTCAAGAAAACGATAAGATTAAAGTTTTTGTTGGTAATTTAAAAGCTGCCGGTGTTGGTATAACCTTGACAGCTGCAGAGGCCGTAATTATGAATGATTTATCCTTTGTACCATCTGACCACGCACAGGCAGAAGATAGGGCGTATAGATATGGCCAAAAATCTAATGTTTCGGTATTTTACCCTATTTTTGAAAACTCTATCGAGGGAGTTATTTATGATATCTTGTCCCGAAAAAAAAATATTTTCGAGACAGTAATGGGAGATAATGAAAATAAAGGAGATATAATGGAACAAATTATAAATGAAATTTCGGTAAGACGATAAAAGTTTATTAATTACCATTATTTATAATAAAAAGATAAAAATGAAGTTCAAAAGATTAAAAAGTAAAATCTCGTTAATTGAACATAAAATAAAAAGTCGAGGTAATCTATATCAAATAGACGAATCAACCTCGCAACCCCCACAAAGAAATATTAAAAGAAATGGAAAATATTGGTATTGAAAAATTACCGTACTCTTATTCTGCCTTAGAAAGATTTATAGATTCAGAAACTATGGATATACACTATAACAAACACTATAAAGGATACGTAAAGAAATTAAATAACGCATTAGTTAAAAAAGTTAATAATGGAGTTGATTTAGAACAAATAATTAAAGGAGTCTCAAGGTATAGTGAAACCGTAAGAAATAACGCTGGAGGAGCGTTTAATCACTCTTTATTTTGGAAAATGTTATCTCCTAAAACACAAAGAGCTCAAGGAGAGATTTATGAAAAAATAATCAGTGATTTTGGTGATTTTTCTAAATTTAAAAGAATATTTAGTAATGAATCCCTTAAGAATTTTGGTTCAGGATGGACTTGGTTAGTATTAACTAACACAGGCAAATTAAAGGTTATGTCTACTACTAATCAGGATAATCCATTAATGGATGTAATTAAAAATGGGGGGTACCCACTTTTAGGTATAGACACATGGGAACATGCGTATTACTTAAAATATCGTAATAAAAGAGACGAATATGTCAAAAATTTTTGGTCAGTGGTTAATTGGGATTTTGTTAATGAATTATATGGATTAAGAACTAAGAAAAAATTAGACGAGGTCACTCAAGTTAAAACCATTATTTTTGAAGGGGCAAGTGCTGGTTGTAATAGAAATCAAGTACAAGGGTACCGAAGACTATTTAATACTAATCCTGAAATTAAAAGAAGATTCATGCATACTATTATGGATATTCTTAAGGAAGTATTTTCCGAATATTGGTACGAGAAAAATAAATATGATATAGGTCAGATGTCAGGGGTTTATGATTATGAACAAAAAGGTCGTTCAGTCATTAATAAATTAAATACAAACTATACCGCATTTTGTACTTTAGTTAATGACACTAACCAATATTTGAAAAAATATGGGGTTGACGCAATTAATTTTAACAACAAAAACCGTAAAGAAGAACAAACTGAAGTAGACCGATTTAATAAATATTTAGTGGAATTAAGATATAAAATATTTGATTCAGAATCCCCAACATTTAAAACAGTTATGTCAGGATTAGATAAAACTAATCGTTTTGGGGATAAGAGAGAAGTCGATGCCGTGGTTAAATTAAAAGAACTATTTAAGACGGATAAGGTTAAAAAGGTAGGTGAATTAGGTGGTGTTGATGATATGATTAAAGGTATTGACGCGACTGTCGATTTAGGTGAAGGTATTAAAACAATACAAATTAAACCATTTAATCGAGTTAGTAATAAAAATGGTAAGGTCATTGTATATGGTACCGCGAATGTAAAACCATATAAAACAGACTACTTAGTTTTTCATAATAATAAATTAGGTACTAAGATTTTTGATAACTCATCAACTAAAATTATTAATGGAAGATATGTTTTTAATGAGTCCTCTGAATACATTAATTAGATAAATCCTATTTTGTTAATATTTATAGATAAACCATAGCTATGTCCATAATTAATGAACCACAAAGAACGAAACTATATACACGAATTAAACATCTATTAGGTGCTCCAATACGTAGCATAGAAATAGAAGATGAAATGATGGACTCACTACTTGAGTTATCAATTCAAGATTATGCCCAATACGTGAATGATTGGTTAATAGAATCACAATGGACTTCACTATATGGACTAAATTTAGACGAACAATCGGTAACAAGAGCATTGACTACTCGTTCTTTAGATTGGGAAACACAATATACTTACTCCTACTCAAAAATTGTCGGATTACAAGCTGGTGGTGATTCTGTTTTAAAGAAAGATTATATTTCTCTAATTCCAAACCAACAAATATATGAAATACCGGCAGGTAGAGAACTTAACGAACTTTTATGGTTTACTAGAGCTGAATTAGACGCCGCCTTTTTTGACCCATTTATGGGTGGATTTGGTGGTATGGGAGGTGTTGGATTAGGTGGTGGTGCTGGTATGTCACAAATGGGTTCAGGCGGTAATTACATGATTACTCCCGCATTTGATATCTTACTTAGAATGCAAGATATTAATATTAAAAGAAGACTTATTGGTGGTGAATTAACTTATAGAGTCACGGCATTACCTGAAGGTAAAAAGGCATTACACCTTTTTAATGTACCTGGAGGTAAGTTTGATTTTGGTAATATGCAAAATAACGAATACCGTGTATGGTATTGGTATTATGAAACTAACGATAGAGAAGATTGTTTAGCTAAAAACCCTGATATTGTTAGGTTACCTTCTGATATCCCTATAGATGAAATGAAGTGGGATGAGTTAAATAGTCCCGCACAGACGTGGGTAAGAAAATGGTTTGTTGCATATGTAAAGGAAACCTTAGGACGTGTTAGAGGTAAATTTAGTGGTAACTTAAAAACTCCTGACTCTGAAGTTACATTAGAATATGATTCTTTATTAACTGAGTCAAAAGATGAGAAAAGTAAACTTATAGAAGAATTAACCTTAAGACTAGAAAGGTTAAGACCTGAAAAAATGATGGAAAGAGAGGCATTACTAGCGGAAAACCTTAATAAAACATTAACTTATCGTGCAATGCCACGACAAATATATGTAATATAATTATGGGTATTGTTAAATCATATCCAATCACAAAAATCGTGTATGGTAAGAAAAAAGAAATATCGGATAGTATTATAGTTAAAGGCTCAACCTATAAAACGAAGGGTGAAGGGTATATTGTGGTAAAATATTCTGATATATGTACCATAGTTTTAGATGAGACAACTACCGAACACTTAACAATTAAAGCAATGTCGGAGGCTATAATTAAAACAAACAAACTAATCGATGAAGAATATGAGGAAATTCAACTCGAAAAGTTTGCGTCTGTAGAATTAAGATTTATTATCGATAATTGGTATGTTATGTCGTCTGATGGGATAAAGAACTCATAATTTTTTTATTTTTTTCAACATATTCACCACTGACTAATCCTATAGTATTATCGAGATACATATAGAACGGGTCAATTTTTACATCATTCCAAAATTTTACTTCAGTATCTGCCATTGTTAATACCTCATCTAAAGTATCTTGGTCACCATCTCTACGAGGGAATCCTCTAACTAATTTAGTCTGAGTTTTAGTGAAAAAGGGTCTATCCTCAGGAACATCAATTAATATCTCATCACGTATCTCAGGGTCAAATACTACCGTTAATGGCTCAACACGTTTATTAAACGCCGCCATATATCGAGCAATGTTGTATTCCCCTAACTTATCAGGTTGATTTTTAAGTTCATCATCATCAATTAAATAACAATTCAGTACAATTTCCGTATCATCAGGTGGCATAGCAACCCCATGTGTCGATTTATAGATTCTCTTATCGGCTGCGGTACCGTGCCAAATATTCTTTTTCTGAACATCTCCATGGGATTTTCTTTCACCATTATTGACGTAATGGATTGTATCTCCTAATCCGACAGTTAAATTATGAGCGATAGCCAACTCCATATGCGCTTGTCTCGACATTAAAGAACCTGATTTGGTTCTTTTAGTCATATGAAGTTTATAGTCTTTTATACTTTGTTTAACACGCGATTTGTTAGCCACTTTAGATAGTGGTATTTCTCGGTTATATATTTTTTCAACATAACTATAATAAAAGTCTAAAAACTCGTGACCCTTACCGTCCAATAATAATCTAAGACCATGGTCCAAAAACTCGGCAACATATGTTTGTAATTTTTTAGATTTAATACTGTTACCTGTTAATTTAACCTTACCTGATGCGGTCAGTAACGCATAGTTTTTACGAGCCACATTTATTGTTGATGGCCATACTCCGTCCGTATCTAACCCCATCTCACCTCTCATGAATATATCGTTATATTCTGCAACATCCGCTTCGGTACCTTTATATTCCTTCCCTTCTATAACCAAACCATTAAGTCCTTTACCGATATAGGTGTGAGAATCGATACCTTTAGGTGATGAAAAGTTAACCCCATCCGTATCCATTACTAAAGGATTATAACCTTTCTCCATAAACCACATAATCATTTGTCTAAGATATTGTCTTCCTGTACAAGTGATTTGTTCTCCCATATCCATATCTCCCCACGGAAACACATGTGGGGCGGATAATGAACCAAAAAACGCATTAATAAAAATCTTAATCGGTAATTGTTTTCTGTTGTATTTTTTAGACAATTCAGGGTTTGACTCATAAAGGTCTGACGCTAATTTTTTATATGTTATACGTGTATCTCTAAAGTGTTTTAATATACTTTTCATTGCTCCTGTAACATCACACTTAGGGAATACATTATGGACTAACTGAATTGAGGGATATAGTGAAGAGTAATCTAATTTTAATACGTCTGTAGAATACCCTACAGCTAATAATCTTGATAACCCACCTGTAAATGGTCGTTTTTCTCCCTTTTTAGGTATCGCTAAATTATGTTTATATGACCATGCTGCCATAATCATCTTCCATAGTGTTGCCGTCCCCATAGTGGACAATCTTTCATAAGTGGTAGGAACTAACTTTGATAGTAGGAAGTTCGCTTGATTGAACTCCTCATCCACAATCATTGTCTCTTGAATATCATCGTAAAGGTATCTTTCAATAATATAATTTCCATTAACTTTTTCATAATGACCAGGAAATTTATCCATTAAATCTTCCGTTCCCGGTGAACCAACTTCTTTATATCCTCCCGTTTTAGGGTTAAAGTAATAGTCTTTATTATCAAAATATATTTTACCTATCTTATCTCCCTCAACATAAACACGATTCTCGGTCTCTGCTCCAATAAATTTTGTAATATATTTTAGACCCCAACTTTTAATGTCTGAGTTAATGGCTTGAGTTCTACGAACGGCATGCGCGATATCTATAATATTATACCCCCACATCATTGTTTGAACAAAGGGTTCCATCTCATTGGCTAGTTTTAACATACCGTCTTTTTGTCTAAGACTTTGTTTAGGATTTAAAGTTTTTGAAATCTTTTTAATGTTTAATCCTAGTATTTCAGCTCTACGAAGTATAAATGGGAAATCAAAGAATGCGGAATTATATCCCCCAACCAGTGAAGGTTTTAAATACGCTATAGTATCGAAAAACTCTATAATGACCTTACGTTCCTCTTCTTCATTTTCGCACGCTATTACTTTTTCGAAACCCTTATTGTCTTTCATACCAATTAAGAAAATACTACTCTCTTCAGGTGAAAGTCCTGTTGTCTCGATATCAAAAACGAAACGATGTACCTCATCGTACTCATCAAAACCTTTAAACAGTCTTTTACTTTTTTGTACTAAATATTGTTCCGTTGGGGGTAATATCATAATATTACCTGATGTTTCTCTATTCCATGGGTCTAAACCTCCGGCTTTAAAAAAATTAACAAGATTACTATATGTTTTGGTAGTCTTAACTAAGAACTTTAATCCTTGTTCCATTCTTTCATCTCCATGGGTATCTAATTTTTCAATTACAATTCCATGTGTAGACATCGCTTGTTTTTGAGAGGATTTAGAACCTCCGTAGAAATTAATACCATGTAAGTCACCTACCCATGCGAATGGGACAAATGTGTCTGATTTAATTACTTTACCTTGTTCTGGATGTTGGATTACTTTGAATATTTTACCTGATGGGTAATCATATTCTAAAGCTACTATGTATTTTTCGGGGTCTTCCCCATTGAGGAATTTCTCAATTTCTTCTTGTGATACCATTATGTTTGTTTTACCGTCTGAGATATTTTCTCATATCGTGATGATACGATTACTCTTTGACACTTAAACAAATTATAAGTTATCTTACGTATTTTGTCAAACGATATTTATATAAAGATTCTCTTGGATGGGAACAATTAACTCTCCCATAGAATTAACTATGTGAAACTCTCCCACAAATCTACCTTTCGTATTTGTATCTCTACTTCCCCACTTATAATAAATGTAATATTCTATTGGTGAATCGGGATTCATTTGTGTTTTCTCAGTAAGAT
>Ga0114994_10000197_pt1 | contig 36434 bp, 30 predicted proteins | sample ArcticOcean_MG_C_9_FD_87043 | JGI IMG/M metagenome (GOLD analysis project Ga0114994, IMG submission 87043) | Marine microbial communities from western Arctic Ocean - ArcticOcean_MG_CB2_152 | ecosystem: Environmental > Aquatic > Marine > Oceanic | place: Arctic Ocean: Canada Basin | collected...
CAAATTGACACGTACATTGGATATACCAAAGGTTGTTTCAGGGTGAAAATTGTTGCTTGTCTTTTGCAATGATCTATTTTCGGTTTGATGAGTTTCAGTGTAATCGAAGATTGTAAAACAAAGATAAATAAAGTGTATTGGTTGCTCGCTCAGATAAAAGAAACAGAAGAAAAAAATATTGTTTTCGCGATTTGAGATAACAATGGCCATTGATTTGGTCGGTAAATTTTTTGGATTTACAACATTTATCCAGAAAATGGTCTCTGATTTTTATTCTGAAATTAGCCAGAATTTACGAGCTTGGATACCGGCAGCACCTGAAATATCTCTTAAACACGGCGAACAAGGCCAAAACTAAAGTTCCGAAATAGTCCCACCCCTTTGAGCTGAGGGGGGGTGGGCAAGTTGGGCCTAGCCCCTATTTACAGACCTTATCTACCAAGCGATCCATGAAGATGGCGGCTTCGTCTAATTGAGATAATTCAATGAACTCGTTGGGTTTGTGGGCTTGTTCTATGGAGCCGGGGCCGCAGACGACAGTGGGGACACCGGCGCGAGTGTGGAACAGGCCAGCTTCGGTTCCGAACGCCACTTTCGAGTGATTATTTTTGCCCGCCAGCGCTTTAACAAACGTCACCACTTCCTCATCCGCATTTAAATCGAGGCCCGGCATGTCGTTGCTACAGGTAATATCAATCCCTGTATCGCGGCTGATTTTATGCATGTGAGGCTCTAGGCTTTGGGCTGCGTATTCCCGGATTTCGGCTTCAATGGTATCTGGGTCGTCGCCGCCGACGTAACGGAATTCAAACTCAAAATGGCAATCCTTGGGTACGATATTAAGCGCAGTACCGCCATTGATAACGCCGGTATGAACCGTTGTATGCGATACATCATACAGTTCATCGTGGGGGCCGAGTTCTGTAATGCGGCGGGCCATGGATTTCAAATGGGCAATCATTTCAGCCGCGTATTCAATGGCGTTGACGCCTTGGGGGGCTAAACTTGAATGGGTCTCTAAACCTCGTATATGTGCCTTATATGACCGCTTGCCCTTATGCCCAACAATCACGCCCATGGATGTCGGCTCGCCAACAATTGCCATGCGCGGTTTGACGGGTAAAGTGTTGATCATATCGATCATCCGCCGCACTCCAATGCAGCCGATTTCCTCGTCATAGGAAAAGGCCAAATGAATGGGGGTATCTAACCCTCGCTCCAAGAATTTTGGAACGTAGGCCAAAACAAGGGCAATAAAGCATTTCATATCGGATGTGCCACGTCCAAATAGCTTTCCATCTTTTTGGACGACTTTGAAAGGATCCGTGTCCCAATCTTGACCGTCAACTGGAACCACATCGGTATGCCCCGATAGCATTATGCCGGATTTGGTTTGATCGCCCAAGGTGGCGTACAGATTGGCTTTTCCTTCACCCTCGTTATAAACCAAGGTGCTTTTAACGCCGTGACCCGCCAAATAATCTTCAATGAATTTAATGATATCCAGATTTGAGTTACGGCTGGTGGTATCGTAGGAAATAAGCTTTTCGATAAGCTCTAGAACTTTTGGGTCGGTCATGATAGCTCCGGGGTTTGATGTTTATAATGTTTACAAACAAAAATGACGGATTAGGCTGAGTTTGCAAGCCTGTTTAAAGCAAATTTAAGTTTGTGACCCGTACCTCGGTGAAAATGGAACGGTTAATCCAAAGTGGTTGTGCAATTCTTCTGGGGCTTAAATGGTTGTAGTTTAAGAGGTGGCGTCTGCGGGGTAGGGCGTGCCGGTGCTATCGATAATTTTATCAAATTTTATCAAATGTGGCTTGTTTGTTTATTTTTCCACCAACGGTCGAGACGTTTGGGAACCCCTTGGTTGAAGCCAAGTATAATATGATTTTGATACGTTCTCTGATCTACAAACCTGGGACAAATGACGTGGCAACATTAATTCTTACACTACCGCCCCGTATTCCAGGTGGCGTTGCAACGAAAGCCAAAATTTTGTCCAATTATTTACGTCGTACGGGGCAAGACGCAAATAATCACCTTTTATCCCGTACGTGGCACATATCCTGAATTGAACGTTGGTTTAAGCCACGCATTTACCAATCATCGCCCCAAATCACTTAAGCTAAAAGAGTTTGGCAATCATAATTGCGTTGTTGCTGGATGCCAGTTCCCTGAGATAGAAAGACGTTATACCGTCTCCTCCGCGCTTTGGGTGGAACTGATCCAGTCACATGAATATTACATTGCGGTTGGGGGCAGTGTTTTGATTTCAAATTCGTCAGAGGCTGTTGGTGTTAAACATTTGTTTTGGTGCGCCTGTGACGTTGAAGGTGACCGCTGGGCTCGACGGGATGCCATGGGACTCGTGCGGTGTCAACTGGATCGATTTAATAACACCAAAGTTAGAATCCCAAGAACAATCCATTCTTACATCACCTTTAAATAGAGTGTTGGGCGTCAGTCCTTTTTCAATAGATTCGTTATAGATACCCCAGCCGAATACCATTTCAAAAATCGATGTTCTGCCCATCCCAGCTGATATGGATTTTTCAGTCCTGATGAAGAAGGGGTATCGAAGTTAGAAAAGCCGATACTTAGTTTTGCTGGGCGATTGGATGATCCACGCAAACATCTATGTTTTTTGTTCCAATCCTTTGCTCACATTCGAAAGCTTGGGGTTGATATTAGGCTTCATGTAACAGGATCATCAACGCCTGAATTGACCGCGCTCGCCGGTTCGCATGGCAGATCAGATCACTTTCAATGCTTGGGCCGGTTAAACCGCGATGAACTTAAGAACGTCTATCAGTTCCTCGCCTTATTCATAAATACCTTCTGAACAAGAAATTTTAACTATTGTTGGCATTGAAGCGCTAGCCTATGGTGTTCCTATAATCTCGACCAAATGTGGTTGCCCGTAAGGCTATGTTGTACAGGATGTAAACAGCTATTTATATGATTTTGATGGTGCTGAAATAGCCAAACAAGCCACCAAACTCCTTGAAATTGAAGATCGTTATTTGAGCTTTGCAAAAGCCGCGCGCTTAAGTGTTCTGGAAACTTATGTGCAAAATGTGTTGAAGAGCAATTTGGCAAAACACTGGTCAGGCTTATGGGCTGTTGATATCTAACGTCCGCTTGAATAAAATTAAAGACGACTGAAATCTGTAGTAACCATCGCCCATACAGGGCATTGTTTAAAGAACCAAACCCTCTAAGTCATTGGACACGACTTTGCGCCTTCTATACCTCGTTAGCCACCCCATTCAGTATCAAGCACCTTTGTTACGTCTGATTGCGAAACAGCCCGATATTGAGCTGATGGTGATGTTCGAGCATTTGGATACCACGAAGGAATATCACGACGCTGGGTTCGGGCAAAAAATATTTTGGGATGTGCCTCTTACTGATGGTTTTGACCATCAAGCAATTAAAGATAGGACGCACCTGTATTCAGAAATTTCTAAAGCAAATGCCTTCTGGGTTCATGGTTGGGATAATGGGTTAAAACGCGGTGCTATCAAATATGCCAAAAAGGTTGGTATTCCAGTTTTGATGCGTGGCGAGAATACAGACGCTGCCATGCCCGACGGCTGGGGCCTTAAGGGGATGGTGAAACGATTTTATTTAAGCCGTATTTTTGCTAATTGCGATGGCTTCCTGTGCATTGGTTCCAACAACCGCCGTTATTACGAGGCGCGCGGTGTCGAGGCCAAGTGTTTGTTCTCAATGCCTTACACCGTCGATAACAATTTTTTTAAAATCCGCATTGAAGAAGCCTCTAAAACCCGCGATGAATTTCGTGCGTCATTGGGCATTAAAGAAAACTGCTTGGTGATCCTCTATGCCGGAAAACTTCAAGCCCGCAAACATCCACTAACCCTTTTACAGGCGTTTAACTTGCTGGATACTGATGCAAAAAACGCGCCCTATTTGCTCTACGTCGGCGACGGCGAACAACGGAGCGATCTCGATCAATTGGCAAAAGATGCTGGGGACCGAGTTAAAATACTGGGATTTAAAAATCAAACCGAATTGCCTGCGTTTTATGATCTGGCGGATATTTTTGTGCTGGCATCAGAAAAAGAGCCGTGGGGGCTTAGTGTAAACGAAGCCATGCTCGGTGGCTGCGTGCCAATTGTTACCAATGAATGCGGTTCTGCGGCAGACCTCATTGACAAAACCACTGGCCGCGTTGTTGACCCTGGCAACGCCGAAGACCTCTCCGCCGCCTTAAAGGACCTAATCTCAAACCCAGACCACTTAGCCGAACTGGGTGCCACTACAAGAGCTCGAATTCAAACTTGGGGACTGGAGCAAAGCGTTGAGGGATTGCGGTATGCACTAGCTCAGCTAAGTGCTCTTTAATATAACTACCAAACTCACACCCCGACATCTTTCAATCATCATAACGGGGCTTTATCCGGTTATCCATCTAAGAGAATGAGCAGCGAAAAAAGAACTTAATATTGGTGATGAGGAATTTATGGCCGTTGTCGATAATAATATGGGTGCCCTCGACGGGAATAAGATTGAATAGCGTGAAAAAGAAGAGTGCTTATTTATTCTCGATTGTCTAAAAAATGAGGTGGTTGGGCAATCACCAGCATCACTTTGCAACGACATTACATTTTACGCATCCCGTCCATATCGTGCTTTGTAAATAACCGTTAAGTATGTCTAATGTTGAGGGGAGGGGGAGTAGACAATGACTGTACATCGCTAAAAGCAGTTATGACGAGGGAGGCTTGTTTTGTTCTTATTTTGCTAGCACCGCTCCCAGCATTCCCTCCATCCGGTCCTTATGACTGTACCCGCCGTTTCGTGTTCGTTCATACCCGGCCTTAGCTATTTGTTTGCGTTCTTCATCGTGTTTTAAAAAATATCTGATTTTTGTCAAAAGCTCTTCGTTACTTTCAAAAAAGACAGCTTCATTGGCGTCTTCGAATAGGCGTTCGTGCTCAATTGAGCGTTCGGCGAGCATGAAGCCACCGGAGGCTGGGATTTCTATGCTTCTGTCGGTTTGCAGGTCGCGGTTTATCTTGCGTAAAAAACCCAAGTTGATTTTAGTGGCGTTGATTCCTTTGGTGTAACGCAGATCATTGGGGGTGTTGACCAGCGGTTTGGTGGTGATGGTTAGGTTGGGATTGATCGGTGTAAACAGGCCCCAGCCATTACCCCATGCAACAACAGATACACCATTTTTAGCTAAAAAATTTAGAACGTCACCGCGTTCTGGGGCGTAGCTGCCGATAAAGCTGACATCGCAGGCAAGCTCGGATTGTTCGGCTGGGGTAAGATTTTGGGTTAAGTGTTGAGCCGGGTCATACGCCTTGTCAACCATTACGCAGCGCTTGACTCCCAATGCCGGCAACTCATCGGCGTTGGCGTTATAAGATTTGGTCACGAACACAACGTCGTAATGGGGCAATGATTTAACGTAATCCCGTGTATGATTAATTGCGTGGAACATATCGTCGTCGGAATAAGCTGCGATTTTGGTTTTAGGGGAAATATCATGAACCGCTTTTAAGGTATTGGGGTTGATCATGTTGCCTTTTTCAATCCATAACACGTCTGGTTTTTTGAGCCGAGTTATATCAAGAATTTTGCGGTTCACATTTTCCGTGTCTAAGTGAATGCCAAACTTCCACGCAATGCGGAAATAAAGCGAAATACCAGACGTGCCCGTTGCGTCCCCACCCATCGGGGTGTGGGGTAAACCAATCACTTCTGCGCCCAATTGTTCCATGGCAGCGATGCGCGACGCACCTTTGGCATAGAAATTAAGATCGCCAACAAATAAGACCAGTGGGGAATAGTTCTGCAAGGGTGTGCGGTCCTTTATGTTTTGGTTATCAAGCTTAGACCTCGCCTGTTCTATGGTGTATTTGGATAACAGATGGTAAGGCGGAGGCCAAGGTTTGCGTCATTACCTTGTATGACTAATTTGGGGAGCAGTCCGCATGTGTGGTATCACCGGCATCATCGCGAAACGCGCATTTAATCCAGCTGCGTTGGAAGCCATGACCGCACGCTTGGTCCACCGGGGGCCGGACGGTGAGGGCCATTGGATCTCAAGCGATGGATGTGTTGGTTTTGGGCATCGGCGTTTGGCTATCATCGATACCACGGATGGAGGCGCACAGCCCATGACCGATACCAGCGGGCGCTACATAATCACCTTCAACGGTGAAATTTATAACTACATCGAACTGGCTGAACGCTTGAAAGTCGAGGGCGTTATTTTTCGCTCTAAAAGCGACACGGAAGTTTTGTTAGAAGCCTATAAAGCGTGGGGAGAAGCATGCTTAGATGAGCTGAACGGCATGTTTGCCTTCGCCGTATTTGACACCGTTAAACAAACCCTGTTTTGTTCTCGCGACAGGTTTGGTGAAAAGCCGTTTTATTATACAGAAACCGACGACTATTTTGCTTTTGCATCGGAATACAAAGCATTGTTTGCGCTGGCTGATTTACCGATTGAAACCAATGATGAACGGGTTTTGCGATTTTTGCACAACAGCCGCCAAGGTTTGGACGATGATCCTGAAACCGCCTTTTGGGGGATTACGCAATTGCTGCCTGCTGAATCCATGCGTATGGATTTGAGAGATATGAAGCCCTCCATACGGCGCTATTGGAATATTGAGCCAACCGATGGGGAAAGCGCCTTGAGTTTCGATCAGGCGGCGGAGCAGTTCAAAGATTTGTTACAGGATTCTGTAAAATTTCGAATGCGCAGTGATGTTCCTGTTGGCTCGTGTTTGTCGGGCGGTTTGGATTCCAGCGCCATTGTTTGTTTGAACCGTCAGATTTTGGGGACGGGTGCTGAGTATCACACCTTCACGGGACAATTTCCGGGGTCACCCGCCGATGAGAGCGAATTTGCCGATATTGTCGTCAAATCAGAAAACGTCACCCCGCATCTCGTTGAACCAACGGCCGAAGGATTTGCCAAGGATTTGGCTGATTTTATTTGGTTCAATGAATTACCTGTGGGGTCGTCCAGTCAATATGCACAATGGTGTGTGTTTAAATTAGCCAAACAAAATAACGTAACGGTGCTTTTGGATGGTCAGGGCGCGGATGAAATTATGGGCGGATATGAACAATATTTCAGCCCCTACTTAAAAGCCCGTGCCCAAATGGCATCAACTGGAGATGTGGCAGCTGAAAAGGCTACCATTGAAGCCCGTTACCCGGCGGCTCTTTTAGCAGGCAATGACACATGGAAAGGTCGCGTACCCATGGGGCTTCGTTGGCCACTTGCAAATCTGTTGGGTAAGGGAAGTGATTTTTTGTTTGGTGTTAGTGGGGACTTGGCATCGTCTTTAGCCCGCGCCAATCAACGCCAAACGGATGATCGGTTTAACCCGTTAATGGCGGCCTTAAAAGACGACAGCTTACATGCGCACTTGCCCACATTGTTGCGCTATGGTGATCGCAATTCCATGGCCCATTCCCGCGAAACTCGATTGCCGTTTTGTGATCATCGGTTGGCTGAATTTATTTTTTCTCTATCGCCGGAAACTTTGATGGGAAATGCGGAGACCAAACGGTTATTGCGCGGCGCTATGCAAAATATTTTGCCCGATCCAATTCGCACACGTTGGAACAAACAAGGCTTTCGCCCCCCACAAGAAGCATGGTTCTCAGGTGCTTTAAAACAATTGACGCAAGGCACTTTTGAGAGTGGTGCTTTCCGTCAGCGGGGCTATTGGAACACCAAATGGTGGCAAACGGCTTAGGCGCGGTTTAATGCGGGCCAAGAGCATTTGGCGTGGACGCTGTGGAAGCCCGTAATTGCGGAAAGCTGGCAAACACATTTTGTTGATAGGCTCAAGTCTGAGCCCCGCGTATCTGTGTTCAATTAAGGGGAGGGGATCAGATAATGCGCGCTGTGTTCATAAATCATTGCCACCCCGACATGCCCCATATTTGCGCTCTGCGGATGCGAAAGTTTGCCCATGCTTTTGCTACCATGGGACATCAAGTTGTTTTGCTAACGGAATCATTGGGCGATAAACCGAGTTCTGTTTCTGCTGAAAACGTATCGGATGAATTCGATCAACATGATTGGTCAAAGCCCTATTATTTATCGATCAAACCAATTCCAGACCAAACACTCTCAAATTTACGCGTTGGTAAACTTGGTTGGCTTAATCGCAAGTCCGTTATTGCATGGCGCTATGTTTTTGAAAACGGATTGTATGGCGATTGGCGTAACGGTGCTACACCCTATTTAGAGCCGTTGTCGAATACGTTCCAACCGGACATCATTTGGGCTAGCTTTGGCAACACAAGTGTGTGGAATATAGCTCAAGATTTATCGAAGCGCGCCGGGTGCCCATGGGTTGCGGATATTAAAGATAATTGGCAAAGCTTTATTCCCATCGGGTTGCGAAAATTAATTGCGTCACGGTTTAAAAGTGCGGTGCATATGACTAGTTTTTCTGAAAGCCATTTGGCAGAAGCGAACCAATGGTTCATGCAAAATAAAACGGCAATCTATAGTGGCTTCGATGATGCTGTATTGAGAGTAAAAGAAGTGTCAAAAAATGAGGTTTATGAAGTTTTACTTACCGGCAGCATTTATGACGAAGAAGATTTTCAAGCGTTTATAAATGGGCTTGCACAGTGGCTCGAAAATCGCGATCAAAAGAATCCTGTCCGGTTTATATATGCGGGCAATGATCATCAGCGGGTCCGAAATGGAATGCAAAAATTAAGTGGGCTTTGTGATGTTGAGATTAAAGATTTTATGAAGATTGAAGATTTGTTAGTGGCACAAAGGCGGGCCGATATTAATACTTATATTCGACTACTAAGCCGCTTCCATTTTCATCACAAAGCCATTGAATTAATGGCCGCAAAAAAGCCAATACTTTGCTTTCCGACGGAAGTGGATGAGACGATCGAAATTATAAAACGAACGAGTTGTGTTTTGTATTCGTGCGGATCAGTCGCTGATGTTGTTCAGGGGTTTGAGGCGGCTTATAGGAATCAGGTAAAGCAAAAAAATAATTCAAATTTGACCGAGTATTCATGGCAAGGCCAAGCAAAAATTTTAGAAAAAATTCTTGAAGATGCTAAGGTGTCTTCATGAAGATTACGGTCTCCGTTCATGGTCGATATCACGCTTTTGAATTGGCCAAAGGTCTCCATCAGCGTAAACATTTGGATCAGTTGCTGACAACGTATCCTAGGTTTATAGCACGAAAATTTGTTGGCCCCAACGCATTGATTAAAAGCGCTTCCGTGTTGGAATTAAAGCGACAGGTCTATTCTAAATTCGGCATTGGTGGGAAACCTGATTTATCGATTTCGAAATCATTTGGACAATTCTCTCAACGCCAATTGAACAGCGATACAGATATTTTTGTGGGCTGGAGTTCTGCTTCTTTGGAAGCCATAAAGCCCGCACAAGGTTTCGGCACAAAAGTTATTATCGAGCGTGGTTCAACCCACATTTCTGCCCAAACAGATGTGCTTCGTGATGCATATAAACAGTTTGGACTTTTTTTTAATGAAACCAAAGTGGAAATGATTGAACGCGAAGAACAAGAATATGCGCTGGCAGATAAAATTTTTGTACCGTCTAAGTATGCGGCCCAAACGTTTGTTGATCGCGGCATAGCGGCGGACAAGATAATCGTCAATGGCATGGGCGTTGATTTTGAAATGTTTCAGGCCCCATCTTCGCGCTCATTGGACAGAATGCCTCGAATCGTTTTCGCTGGCGGCGTTGGCATCCGTAAAGGGGTGCCATGGTTGCTTAAGGCGTTTAAGCGCCTATCATCGAAAGCGGAATTGCATTTAATTGGGCCGGTGTCGCCGGACTATGAAAAAATGTTACGCAAAGAAATTGGTGCAAATGTTTTTGTACGGGGCGCGCTTCCGGGACATGATTTGTCATCGGATTATGGCCGGGGTGATATCTTTTGCCTGCCGTCTTTGGAAGAAGGCTACGGTATGGTTATTCCGCAGGCTATGGCATGTGGGTTGCCAGTTGTTACAACGAACGTGGTTGGTGCAGCGGACTTACTTCAGCATGCCCACAATGGATTGATCGTCTCGCCCGCTGATAGTACTGCATTATCAGATGCATTAGAGCGCTTGATTGATGATGTTGATTTACGACAAACAATGGGTGCGTATGCGCAGGCGACAGTTCAACAGGGTCAGGGTTGGGATGACTATGTAAGCCGTGCAGTTACTCTGTATGAAACGATGCTGGCATCGGGCTAAGAGTTCTGTTTGATCCAATGATCGTGCCATGCGCATAAATTAAACAGGGTCCAAATGTGTAACGCATGGTCTGCCTGTCCGGCACGGTGTTCTTTGAAGCGAGCGGTGATGTAGTCTTTATGGAGTGTTTTGTTTTTGACCAATTCGCAATTTATAATCGTATCTTCAGCACGGATACCAAAGTCGCCTTTTAACCATTGTTCCACTGGAGCTGCGAAGCCCATTTTTTTTCGATGAATAATTTCATCTGGCAATAAATCGGCGACCGCTTGTTTGAGCAAATTCTTTTTGATGCCACCTTTGACCTTCAAGCTTTGCGGAATGTTTTGTGTGTATTCAACCAAGTTGTGATCCAAGAACGGAACGCGGGCTTCGATTGATGTCGACATACCAACTTTATCAACCCGCATTAAAAGCAGTTCCGGAAGGCGCAAACGAAACTCATTGTATGCCATCCGAGTTAGCGGATCGTCATTGCCGGGTGATTTTTTTAAGTCGTTCAAATAACCATTAACAATGTCGCCGCTGTTGACGCTGCTCAAGCCGGTTAGGTCTAGCCCTGTTGTGCCTAGGTCATCTGCAAAGCTTGAACTGTTTTCCCAGCTAGATCCTAACGCGCGGGATTTGTGGACATTCCAAAAAGCGTTGGCACCGCTCCAAAATAAATCGTGCCCAGTCCCAGCGCGTGATAATGCTTCTGCCATTTGAGCGCCAATGCCCCGTTTGGTTGGGGCAAAGGTGCAGGCAATGCCACCGATAAGACGGCGCAAAAAACCGGGGACGTATTTTGTGTAGGGGTTCCAAAACGACCAGTAGGTTTTTAAATACGTCATCCAGCTGTCGTAACCACAAAACTGTTCATCAGCGCCTTCGCCCACTTGAACAACAGTGATACCCTTGTCTTTGGCTAATTTGGAAACAAAATAAAGGGGCACGCAGACCCAATCGGCAATGGGCTCGTCTTGGTGATGAACTAGATCATCTAAATAATCGAGCATGTCGCTTTCATCGACCAAAATCTCGTGATGATTGGTGTTATATTTTTTGGAGATTTTTTGTGCGTATTCAAGTTCGTTCAGGTGAGTGTGATCTTTAAAGCCAATGGTGAAGGTATCAACCGGGCGGTCCATCTTTTGGCTCATCAACGCAACGTTGGCGGATGAATCAATGCCGCCTGATAAGAACACGCCAAAGGGAACATCTGACATCAACCGCTTTTCAACAGCCGAATCAAGGCGACTGCGAATGCCATCGACGTACTCTTGCTCAGACAAATTTTGTGTGGCGGTATCTTGGCTTGGCAAAGCATCCCAATAGCGCCGTGCTTTTATTGTGCCGTCTAGATCAACTTCCATAATATGGGCGGCGGGTAATTTATAGATGCCTTTAAATAATGTCATCGGGGCAGGGGCAATCATAAAGCTTAGATAATGATTAAGCGCCACGTTATCTGTTTCGCGTGGTACATCGCTGTCGCTCAAAATTGCTTTGATTTCAGACGCAAACCGGAACATTCCGCCCACTTTAGAAAAATAAAGTGGCTTTATACCAATCCGATCCCGCGCCAAGACAAGTTTGTTTGAATTCACATCCCATATGGCAAACGCATACATCCCGTCCAGCCGTTTGACCAAGCCGTCTAAGCCCCACGCCTTATATCCATGTATCAAAACCTCACTATCGGAATGGTTGGTTTTAAACGTATGCCCGGCTACTTCTAATTCCAGCCGTAAATCCGCATGGTTATAAATTTCGCCATTGAATGTCAGTTGCAATGAACCATCAAGATTACTCATGGGTTGGGCGGCTTCATCCGATAAATCGACAATTGCTAAGCGCCGATGAGCCAAGCCAACGTGCCCCGTATCGGATACCCAAAATCCATCCCCATCGGGGCCTCGATGGGTTATAGTAGCGTTCATTTGCTCAAGCGATAGCCTAAGGTTTGATGGCGTTCTAGTCCCGTTCGAGACAAATAATCCTGCAATTCCACACATAGCTCAGGTTTGTATCAAATCATCCGATCTGTCCAGTGATGAATGCGCCAAACAGGCAAAAGAAAACCCGCCAATTGAAGCGGGTTTTTTATATTCGAAGTCGTCATATGTTTACTAGGTCTTAAATGTGCTGGTAACAAAGTTGCCTGGATCCGTGATTAAAGCCACATGCGGTGCATTTGATAGTGCTTGACCGTCAAGGGTCAGCTTTTTGGTAGGTAACATAATGTAAGACAGCACGGCCAATACTTTAGATATACCCTTAATAAGTAGCATCGCGAGCGTATAAACGATTGGTGCAATAATTTCGCTTGCACCAAGAACAATACCGGTATGCGGGGCTGCGAAGTCTTTATTTAATCCGTACATAGCAATTCTCCAGATGACCGGTGTCTTATGTGTTACCCGATGTTGATGTGTAATTATATTTCCCGTTTATTCTAGTTTTTGAAAAAAGTATTGCGGTATTTATGCATAGCAGGTCTGCGTAAAATGCATGGGTTGATTAATCTCCTAATCAATTGATAATAAATAATAAATTAAAGATAATTTTGCAAATTAATTTATGGCAAATCAAAATTAAACATTTTTTAAATTGAGAATCACTTTACCTCAGTATCAAGTAAAATCCTAAATTCAGAAAACTCTCAAATCACTCGTCTTAATCGCTCTAGAAACGTCCCAAACTGCAAAAATATTGTCGGTTTTAAGATACTTTTGACGCTCTCAAACGAGCTCCATTTATGTTGAATTTGGGGGGTGATTTGTTTTCTTGGAAACAATCGTGTTAACATCCGAGCAACCTAGCTTAAAAAGAGTGAATAAACAGGTATATGTGCTGGATAAAAAATGACAGGAATGGTGCTGAAATGTCGAAATCGCCAGATATTCTGGTTAAGTTCGAATCAGTTCAAAAAAGTTACGACGGTGAAATTCTTGTCGTAAAAGATTTTAATCTTGATGTTGCGAAAGGCGAGTTCGTAACGATGCTTGGGCCTTCGGGGTCCGGAAAAACCACCTGCTTGATGATGTTGGCCGGGTTCGAGCCAGCAACACACGGTGAGATTTATTTAGATGGAGTTTCCATCAACAACGTACCGCCCCATAAGCGCGGCATTGGAATGGTCTTTCAAAACTACGCTTTATTCCCCCACATGACCGTTGCTGAAAACTTAGCCTTCCCCTTGGAAGTGCGCAGTTTAGGCCGATCCGAAATTAATGACAAGGTTACAAAAGCTTTGGATATGGTGCGCTTGGGTGGATTTGGCGATCGTCGACCTTCGCAATTATCTGGAGGGCAACAGCAACGTGTTGCTGTTGCCCGTGCCTTGGTGTTTGGCCCAAAATTAGTTTTAATGGACGAGCCGCTTGGGGCATTGGATAAAAACCTGCGAGAAGAAATGCAGTATGAAATTAAGCATATTCATGAAAACCTTGACGTTACTGTAGTTTACGTGACCCACGATCAGTCAGAAGCTTTGACTATGTCGAATCGAATTGCTGTTTTTAATGATGGCATTGTCCAACAGTTGGCATCACCCGCAGATTTGTATGAAAAACCTACAAATGCATTTGTAGCGGGTTTTATTGGTGAAAATAATCAGTTGTTTGGCGAAGTTAAATCGATTGATGGTGACTTTTGCTTGGTTGAGCTTGAAGGTGGTGGGGGCATGATTAAAGCCCTTTGTGTTAATATTGGTGGTGTTGGAACACGAACTACACTTTCATTACGCCCTGAACGCGTAATCATTGGAGGAACCCTTGGATCATCAACCAATACCTTACAAGGTACGGTCGAAGAGCTGATTTATTTGGGTGATCATATTCGAAGTCGGGTTAGCTTGTCTGGTAATTCTGACTTCATCGTAAAGGTTCCCAATTCACATGGTCATGTTCACTTAAAAGAAGGTGACGTAACCTCTCTTGGTTGGGAAGCAGAAGATTGTCGGGCGTTAGACGCATGACGATAAAGTAAGGCGGCGGCTTTGCGCCGCGCTCATGATGCCCCTGATGGGACGTTGAGCGCAACAAGGGCCCTACTAACTTAAGTTTATGTTCAATTTTAATAGGAAAGAGATAATACAATGAAAAAAATGTTGAAATACTCAACCTTTGCCATCTCGATGCTTGGAATGGTATCAGCAGCTCAAGCTGTTGATCTTAATGTCGTATCATGGGGTGGTGCTTATACAGCCAGTCAAATGAACGCTTATCATAAGCCATACGCGAAAAAGACCGGTGTTAAGATTAATTCCATCGATTACAGCGGTGGCTTAGCTGAAATGCGCGCACAGACAGAATCAGGCAAAGTAACCTGGGATCTGGTTGACGTTACTCTTGCTGACGCGATCAAAGGCTGTGATGAAGGTATGTTCCGCCCGATTGATATCGATAAAGAAATGGCTGCTGCTCCAGACGGAACGCCTGCATCTAAAGATTTCTTAGAAGGCACACTTCTTTCAGAGTGCTTTGTTCCACAAATCATCTACTCAACAGCATTCGCATATCGTGCAGATGCATGGGGCGGCAAAAAGCCAACCAAAATGGCTGATGTTTTTGATCTTAAAAACTTTCCTGGAAAACGCGCACTGCAGAAAAAAGCTATTAATAATCTAGAATGGGCTTTGATTGCGGATGGTGTTCCATTGTCAAAAGTATATGACGTTCTGGACACGGACGAAGGCAAAGATCGGGCATTTAAGAAGTTAGCTACAATTAAAAAAGATGTGATCTGGTGGACTGAAGGCGCTATTCCTCCGCAATTGTTAGCGGATGAAGAAGCTGTTTTTGGTACGGGTTATAACGGGCGTTGGTTCTCAGCTATTAATGAAGAAAAGCAACCGTTTGCTATGCTTTGGGATGGTCAAGTTCTCGATATTGATGGCTGGGCAGTTCCTGTTAAAGGCAAGAACGTTGCTGAAGTTATGAAGTTCGTAAAATTTGCTACGGACACACAGCGTTTGGCTGACCAGGCTAAGTACATCTCTTATGGTCCAGCGCGTTTATCTTCTGGCCCAATGGTTTCCAAGCACGCAACGCTTGGTATTGATATGGGACCACACATGCCAACTAAATATGCGGACCAAGGTTTTTTGACTGATTTTGCTTGGTGGGCTGACAATGGCGATGAAATGAATGAGCGTTTTGCAGCTTGGTTACTTCAATAGAGTGATTAATGGAAAGCGAGGCAGGGCAACCTGTCTCGCGATCTCACTAACTCACTAACTCACTAACTTACTAAATATTATTTTATTTATTTTGACGAATTAATGTCTTTGGGAATACGAATGGCTAACGGAAATACGCAAGGTGAAGTTGTTCTTGCAGCCGATGGAACCCCTTTGAAAGAAAGCCTTAATAAGGCTATGCGCAAAAACCGCATTCGCGCCCTTATGCTGGTTGCGCCTTTATTTATTTTTATTCTATTTTCGTTCCTGATCCCTATTTTGGATATGACCTTTCGTAGTGTTGATAATTGGCAAGTCGGAACTTTAATGCCAAATACGTCCATGGCCCTTAAAGATTGGGATGGTAAAGCGATCCCAGAAGAGCCGGTTTTTGAAGCCTTGATTGCTGATTTGAAGGCGGGCGCGATAACGCGTGAAATTGGTAAGGTTGGTACACGCCTGAATTATGAAAAATCAGGTATGCGAAGCATGATTACAAGCTCTGCCAGGAAGTCCAAAAAAGTTAAAGAAGGCCCTTATAAGCCTATAGTTCTTAAGATGCATAAAAAATGGAAAGATCTTGAAACGTGGACCGTAATTAAACGCAATACGTCCGCGTATACAATTGGTTATTATTTGAATGCTGTTGATTTGAAAATTAACAAATCAGGTGAAATTGTAAGCCAACCAGAAAACCGCCAGATTTATGGTAAGCTGTTTTTACGGACTTTCGCAATCAGTATGGCGATCACCATTATTTGCATCATTTTGGCTTATCCAATTTCTTATTTATTGGCAACTATGCCCTTGCGTTATTCAAACTTGTTGATGATTTTTGTGCTCCTTCCGTTCTGGACATCGCTTTTGGTTCGAACAACAGCATGGATCGCAATGCTTCAATCGCAAGGGGTGCTGAACGACTTGTTTGTGTTCTTCGGCTTTATTGATGACGCCAATCGATTACAATTGATCTATAATCTAACCGGCACAATCATCGCCATGACCCACATTCTGCTGCCGTTTATGGTCTTGCCGTTGTACAGCGTCATGAAAACCATACCGCCCACTTATATGCGCGCTGCCCTGTCGTTGGGTGCTAACCCTTTTGTCGCCTTTGTTCGCGTATATATGCCACAAACACTATCAGGTATAGGAGCGGGAAGTATTTTGGTCTTTATTCTGTCCATTGGTTACTACATAACCCCCGCTTTGGTTGGTGGAACAGGTGGAACGTTAATATCGAACCAAATCGCCTATCACATGCAATCATCATTAAATTGGGGATTAGCAGGTGCTTTGGGTGCGTTGTTACTGGGGTCTGTCCTCGCACTCTATACGCTTTATAATAAAATTGTTGGCATCGACAACATGAAACTGGGATAATGAAATGGCCTTACCTCCATACGCCGGTCCGTTAGAAACAACTTGGTACTTCACATTCCGATTTCTTTGTGCCTGTATTTTCTTGTTTTTGATTACACCGATTTTGGTGATTATCCCACTAAGCTTCAATATTGAGCCGTATTTTACATTCACTTCAGGAATGTTGAAATTTGATCCTGATGCTTATTCATTGCGTTGGTATGAAGACTTTATAAACAACACCCAATGGACACATTCCGTTAAAAATAGCTTCACTATTGCCATTGCATCTACCATTTTAGCAACAGTTCTCGGTACTTTGGCTGCTCTTGGGTTAAGCAAACCCCATATGCCGTACAGGTCTTTGATGATGGGTCTTTTGATTTCACCCATGATCGTACCTTTGATCATTTCAGCTGCTGGAATGTATTTCTTTTATTCTAATATTGGTTTGTCTCAAACATATTTAGGCATCATTTTGGCCCACACGGCGTTGGGAACCCCGTTCGTTGTGATCACTGTGACCGCAACTTTGGTTGGCTTTGATCATTCGTTAAGCCGGGCTTCTGCTAATTTAGGGGCTAACCCAACAACCACCTTCTTTAAAGTTATTATGCCGTTGATCTTACCAGGCGTGATCTCAGGCGCGTTGTTTGCCTTTATTACATCCTTTGATGAAGTTGTGGTTGTTTTGTTCCTGGCTGGTTTCGATCAACGAACCATCCCACGCCAAATGTGGTCTGGTATTCGCGAGCAAATTAGTCCGACAATCCTGGCTGTAGCAACGATTCTTGTGATGATTTCAATTGCGCTTCTGGCGACATTGGAACTGTTGCGCAGACGTGGCGAAAAAATGCGCGGAATGAGCCCTGGCTAACGGTTTAACGTTTGTATTTGGCTGTTGTTTTTCCTGATTGCTTTTGTTTTAAATTTCAGTAAATATCTATTTTAAGGTTTAGTGTCTGGGCGCGAGATTTTCGAAGGTTTGTATTGTACTGGTATGTGCATAGAGCAATCGGAGTGAATGTTTGAACTCGTGAACGTGGCTTTGCAGCAATACCAATGCGTTAGCGGGAGTAAAGCTGATTTTTGGGATAAACGCAGACAATCAAACCCATCGTATTGGATTTATTCTAGTGCCCGATTTCTCGATGATTGGTTTCACCTCAGCCGTTGAGCCTTTACGTCTTGCAAACCGGGTGACGGAGCAAACGCTATATAGCGGCATGAGCTTTTCAGTTGATGGCGCGCCTGTCACCGCATCGAACGGTGTCACCGTTATGGTTGATGGTGATTTGAACGATGCATTAAAATTACATGCCGTGTTTGTCTGTTCAGGTCTTGAAGTTCACAAATACTGCGATAAAGCCTTATTAAGCTGCTTGCGTCATATGGCATCCCATGGGACGGGTTTGGGTGGCATTTGCACAGCATCGCACATTTTGGCAAAAGCGGGCTTGCTTGATAATCATGCATGCACCATTCATTGGGAAAACCTGACGGCGATGTCTGAAGAGTTTCCTGATTTAGAAATTACCTCAGAATTGTTTGAAATCGACCGTAATCGCTATACCTGTGCGGGTGGTACGGCTGCCCTGGATATGATGCTCAATTGGATTTCTATTCAGCAAGGTGCCAATGTGGCGGCTGATGTGGCGGATGAAATGCTTCATCATCGGATCAGAGACGGGCACGAGTCGCAACGGATGGAACTCAGAACTCGCCTTGGCGTTGCACACCCTAAGTTATTAGCTGTTGTCGGACTTATGGAAGAAAATTTGGAGGAGCCGTTATCGTGCGCTGAATTAGCCAAACAAGCCGGGCTTTCGACCCGCCAGCTTGAGCGCTTATTTAGAAAATACATACGCAACGCACCCACCCGTTATTACTTGGGATTGCGCCTAAATAGAGCTCGTTTTTTATTACACCAAACCAGCCTTCCTGTATTGAGCATTGCATTAGCATCAGGCTTTGTTTCAGCTTCGCATTTTTCAAAATGTTACCGTGAGCTTTTTAAGCTAACACCATCGCAAGAACGCAAAGGAACTATTTTGTAGCCTGAATGCTTTTCACAATCTTAGGGTACCAAACCCCAAGGGTAATGCCGCGCATGGCAAAAAATATCAAGAATGCCAGCCATAACCCGTGATTTCCTAAGGGGGGGACAAGAATGTACACAAGGACGTAAAACACAGCCATAGAAATTATCATGGCATTGCGCATAGCAACTGTTTTGGTTGCACCGATATAAATACCATCTAACTGAAAGCTCCAGACGGCAATTAAGGGGGCGACAGTAAGCCAAGGTAAAAAGACCCGAGCCATTTGGCGTACGTCTTCAACGGAAGTTAAAATATCAATTAATAAAGGCCCAACAGCATAGAATAAAAGGGCGAAAAACAAGGCAAATAACAAAGCCCATCGGCTGGATGCCATAACGGCACTGTGGAAATCTTCTCTACTATTGGCCCCATATGCTTTACCTGCTAAAGCTTCAGCGGCATTGGCGAATCCGTCTAAGGCGTATGCGCTAAAGATCATAAATTGAAGCAGGATCGTATTTGACGCTAAAATGATGTCGTTTTGTCGGGCACCGAAAGAGGTGAATAAAAAGAAAGAACATTGCAGGCATAAAGAGCGAATGAAAATATCTCCATTGACCCGAAGCATGCGCAACAGCTTTTCATTCTCAAGCGTTTTGGCTAGGCTCCATCGCCCGTTTAGCTGCCGTGCAGTGCGATGTATAAGCCACAAACCAAAAGTCACACCCATAATTTCAGCAATCAACGTTGCTTTAGCAACGCCCGCAACGCCCATATCAAGACCAACGACGAACCACAGGTCTAAGACGATGTTCATACCGTTTAACAGGACTTGTGTCATTAGCGCTGCGCGTACGTTTTGCATGCCCAAAAACCAACCCAGTATAACAAAATTAAGCAAAGTCGTTGGTGCACACCAAATCCGTATGAAGAAATATTCTAAGGCGAGCGGTCTAACGTCGTCGCTAGCACCGGTCCAATCGAACACATACAAGCTGATGGGAATTTGCAGAAGTATTAACAAAATTCCAATAACAAGGGCAATCAGTATGCCCCGAATTAACCAAGCCCGAACTTCATCATCATCGCATGCGCCCAATGATTGCGCCGTTAAACCGGTTGTTCCCATGCGTAAAAACATCATGCTGGAAAAAATGATGCTAAAGATCAATGACCCAATTGCCACGCCACCTAAATAATGTGGGCCAGGCAAATGGCCAACAACTGCAGTATCGACAATTCCCAGCAACGGAATGGTGATGTTGGTAACAACAATAGGCAGAACAAGCCGCCACGTTTTGCGATCCCAATCGTTAAATTGAAACACCTTATTCTGCTGGAACGGGTTTAATACGATTTAAAAAAATGCCCAAAATTGTTAAGTAAATCATTGACCCGCCTATGGATGTTAATATCGCTAAATTAACGCCAAGGGCTGGTATGGTTTGATTTGCGATGATTAAAAAGCATAACAAACCAACAAGCCCCAACGGAAAGTTACGAATGATCGTGCGTATTTGATCGCCAGAGTACGTAATGTGAATAATCAATAAAAACGGTAAAAACGTCATGGGAAAGCCAATCAAAAGGCCGGACCATTGGGCCCCTACAAAATCAGCAAATGTTGTGATTGCGACAACAAAACTTGCGGCCATACCTGATCGGAACAACAAGCGTGGGAAGGTCATTTTGATTTTTTTTTGAATTTTGTTGGATTCTTGAGACCGGAAGGCATAGCCAACTATAATCAAAGTAATCAGCGTTATTATGATACCTGAAGATAAATTGAAATCAATTTCGTTTAAAATAAGCGCAATGGTTAGATAACAAATGATCCCGACGACTGAACTAAATAGCGGTGCAAACTTTGTGTTCAAGCGCGATGTGAAATAGTAACCCATGGAAAATGCAATTGTCGAGGTGATCGATGGTATGGCATACAGCGCGCTTTTCGTTGCAAACTCTGGCCCTAAATCAAGTCCAACAAAGAACAACACCAATACAGCTCCCAACGGCATGCCAGAAAGAATACCTGCAATCCGAGGATTAACCTTTTCAGCAACCCAAGACAAACCGAGTACAAGGCATACGGAAACAACAATTTTGGCAAGTAATAAGGACATGTAAAATGAAGCTCTTTGAAAAATGGGCGCGTAGTACGCAACTAACAATTAGATTTTATCAGTCTTTATCTTAAATTTAAATCACGTTCTGCGCCGCCGCCTTCTGTTCGATGAACCTCTTTCGTCTATCGATATATTGGGTGTTGGTAAATCGACGGTTTGGCTGAGCTTTATATACCGTGCTGATTTGTGGGGGATCGCCATGGCATCAATGAAATGCTCTTGAAACCGGGGCTCGATAGCGGTTTCAACTTTTTCAATTTTGCGAACCACAGTCTCAATATCATCGCGTGATTTTTGGTTTAATAAGGCAATACGGGCACCGGTTCCGGCCGCGTTTCCGGCAGAATAGACGTTGTTGGGATCGCAATCGGGTAACATACCCAAAATCATAGCATATTTGGTATCAATATGGCTACCAAACGCACCTGCCAAAACAATTTTATTGACGCTCGAAATTCCTAATTTATCCATCAATAACTGAGCCCCGGCATAAAGTGCTGCCTTGGCCAATTGAATGGCGCGGATATCGGTTTGATTAATCGATACCTCATTTTCACGCTCGATAAGTACGTAACGATACGTCCGACCGTCTTCTTTGATACGGTCTGATTTTAACGCCGAGTTGCCATTTATGACGCCATCTGTGGTTACAGTTCCAGCCAAAAAAAGCTCGGCAACCAATTCAATGATGCCTGATCCGCAAATTCCTGTTACACCGCTCAAACGGGTTGCATCCGCAAATCCCGGATCATCAGACCATAAATCGCAACCAATAACCTGAAAGCGGGGCTCAAGCGTTTTCTTGTCGATACGGACACGCTCAATGGCCCCGGGGGCCGCGCGTTGACCTGAGCTAATTTGTGCCCCTTCGAAGGCGGGCCCCGTAGGGGACGACGCGACAAGTAATCGCTCTTTATTACCCAATACAAGTTCCGCATTAGTACCGACATCTACAATTAAAGTAATTTCATCACTTAAATGTGGGCTTTCAGATAGAATGACGCCCGCTGTGTCAGCTCCCACATGCCCGGCAATACAGGGTAAAATATATGCTCTGGCATCGAGGCTGGTTTCTATAATGTCTAATTCTGTTGCCCACAGCGTCATGCCTGAATTACTTGCTAGTGCAAAAGGAGCGCCGCCCAATTCGGTGGGGTCGATACTCAGCAACAAATGATGCATGATCGGATTGCCAACAAAAGTTAGGTTTAGAATTTCGCTGGCCTCAACTTGGGCTTCTGTTCGGATGTTTTTAATGACCTCATTTATTCCTGCACGGACCGTGCGGGTCAGTTCTATTTCGCTACCGGGGTTCATCATAACATAAGAAACTCGGCTCATTAAGTCTTCACCAAAACGTATTTGTGGGTTCATAATACCATCGGATGCCAACACCTCACCGCTCGCTAAATCGCATAAATGGGCGGCGATTGTTGTTGTGCCAATATCAAATGCTACTCCATATGCATTGCCTTGAAACCCCGACCAAATGGCGGTGATCCGGGCGTTTCTGTGAACGGCAACGGTGACTTTCCAATCGCCTTTACGTAAACACAATTGGATGCGCTGCAAAGATCGGATATCAATCTCTTCTAATTGATCCAAGCCCCATTGCATATCAAGTGCTTGGATTAAGCGTTCCAAATCCCCCGTTTGGGAATCCAACGTTGGTTCTTCAACTTCCACATAATGCAGGCGGATGGCGGGGTCTAATTCTATATCGCGAACTTCGGCGCGTTTACGGACGATCTGTTTATGAACCTGACTTGAAGACGGAACGTCAATAACAATGTCGCCCAATAACTCCGTATGGCAGCTCAGGCGTCTACCGGGTTTTAAGGATTTCCGTTGGTCGTATTTCTGTTCAGGGGCGCTGATGGGGGATAAATTTGTTGGGCGGCTTTCAATAGCAAATTTTGCATAGTCGCCATCGCCCACTTCAATTTGGCAGCGCCCACAAATGCCGCGCCCCCCGCAAACGCTATCGATATCAACGCCAAGTTTACGGGCGCAATCTAATATGGGTGTGCCAAGCGGAAACCGACCTTGTTTGCCCGATGGCAGAAATACAACGAACGCATCGTCCACGGCCATATTCCTTTATTTATTCCCAGTGGATGAACGGCGACGACGGCCTTCACGACTTCCCCGACTGCCTTCAACGTTTGGATCGCGGAATTTTGCAATCCATGCTTGGCAGTTGGGATCGTGCCCCATCACCACATTGGCCCCCATAACCCCGGCCATTTCAGGTTCGTGCAAGGGGTTGGTGATGGCAGATGTTAACCCAGCACCTATCATCATCGATAAAAAAGCTGAATTCATGCCGTGGCGGTTGGGCAGGCCAAAGCTGAAATTTGATGCGCCGCAAGTCGAATTGACTTTCAGCTCTTCCCGCAGCTTACGCAATATATGTATGACTTGTCGGCCCGCATCGCCCAATGCTCCAACCGGCATTACCAGTGGATCTATGATCACATTGGAGCGGGGGATGCCATGATCTTCGGCTCGCTCGACAATTTTTTTAGCAATTGAAAAGCGCACATCCGGATCTTCTGAAATTCCGGTCTCATCGTTCGATATGGCAACAACGGCGGCGCCGTATTTTTTTACTAACGGCAGAACGGTTTCTAAGCGCTCTTCTTCGCCAGTCACGGAATTGACCAGCGCTTTTCCTTGGTAGACGCTTAGCCCCGCTTCTAAGGCGGCGACAATGGACGAATCGATAGACAACGGAACATCCGTAATGCTTTGCACCAATTGAATGCAATCTGCTAAAATTTGTGGCTCATCAGCTAAGGGAATGCCGGCGTTCACGTCCAGCATTTGCGCTCCGGCTGCAACTTGGGCCAAGGCATCTGATTGAACTCGGCTGTAATCCCCTTCGGCCATTTCAGCTGCTAACAGTTTTCGCCCCGTTGGGTTGATGCGTTCCCCAATGATGACAAACGGATCATCAAAGCCGATAATGGTTTCACGGGTTGCAGAACTGAGTGTCGTGCGGATCATTCAAATGGTCTCCAATGTACGATGTTTGATTTTCTAAATAAGCGGCTTAGCTTGCATGGACTGTCTTTAATCCGACACCTTTTATTCCTGCGCCTCAGCCCAAATTTCAGCCTTCTTTTGCGCCGCTTTAATAACCGCTATGTCGCCAATGTTTGGCTCACGTCGCCAGGGTTTGCGGTTTGCAATAACTCCAGATTCACGAACAATATCAGCAACCAATTCTTCTTGCCGGTACGCCATCACGTGAATACCTGAAACGCCGGCAATTTCACGAACTTCACGAATGATATCAATACAAATTTGTTTGCCTTCATGTTTTTGATCTTTGCTCCCTTCTAAGCGCCCAATAATATAATCTGGGATATGAACGCCCGGAACGTTCGATCGCATCCAACGGGCGGCATGGGCTGATGCTAACGGGCCCACACCGATAAGAATAAAACAATTTTCATGTAAACCCATATCCGTCACTTGATCCATGTATTTTTTAAGCATGGGAACATCATAACAATATTGGCTTTGAACAAATTGCGCCCCTGCTTCTATTTTCTTTTTAAGCCGAAGGGCACGAAAGTCATGGGGCGGGGCAAATGGGTTTATGGCTGCACCTAAAAAAAGTTGTGGGGGAGCAGTGATTTTTCGACCCGATAAAAACTGTCCTTCATCGCGCAGGGTTCGGATTGTTTGCAGTAATGACATGCAGTCTAAATCAAAAACAGGTTTAGCACCTGGCTGGTCGCCCGCTTGAACCCCATCGCCGGTCAAGCAAAGTACATTGTTAACCCCCATGGCTGCCGCCCCTAAAACGTCTCCTTGAATGGCAATGCGGTTACGGTCGCGGCAACTGATTTGTAAGACGGGCGCATAGCCAACACGGGTCAGCAACGCGCATATGCCGACGCTCGACATATGGCAATTGGCGCCCGACCCATCGGTCGCGTTCATGGCATCAACCCAGCCATCAAAAACAGCGCCCCGATCATAAACTTCATGGGGGTCAGCTGTATCGGGTGGATTCAATTCAGCAGTTACGGCAAAGTCACCACGCCTTAAAATCCGCTCCAACCGCCCACGCGAACTGTGACCCGGTAATTGAGATAAGGGCTGACTTGGATCCATTAAGTTCTCGTCAAACTCATCCATGGGATTGCTTCGAGTTTTCAGCAGCCCGCTTTGCCGTTTCACGTAACCAAGCGGATCTGCCTTTTAAACTTTGGTCGACGGGTGGTTGAACGGATAAAATTTTAGATGCATTTTGCATCCGTTGATTACCTTGCCACGCTTGAACCCAAACGCACGGCATGTCGGGTTCAACTTCACAATTGCCATTGGCCCGTACTCCGCCGCAGGGGCCGTTGCGCAATTGCTTCGGGCAATTCATCGGGCAGGACATGCCGGTTTCAGATAACGCGCATTGTCCACACATACGGCAGTCAAACAGAAAACTTTTTGCCCATTTTTCAATCACTACTACAGGGCGCTCAACCCGGTGATAACCAATATAGTTCCAGAGCCAATGCAGCTTAAGCAAGGCGTCAGCAAGGGTATTGTAAACCCATTCCAACAATCGCGCGTTCCGTACCGACCAAAGCCGAACCGTGTATTTGGCACCTAACCGGCAGGTTGGGTGGACGCCCGTTGAAATGTAGGTTGTGGTTTGGTCAAGGGCTTGAGGCAACATCTGTACCTCCAGCTTTAATAAGCGCACTGAGCCGTTGATCGGGGTAGTCTGTTTCTATGCGTTGGGCTGCGCTTTCTGCTTCTGCGTCTAATTCATTACCGCAGTCTTGGGGGATGCTGCGTCGCCATTCTTCGAGGTACGTTCCAGCGTCATGGGCTTTAGACCGCATGGCGGCAACGTCAATGGCTTCTTGAAAACGATCGGGTAATTGCCGCTTGGCAGATTTGCGTCCAGCTTTGGCAATCACTTGGGCCGGAATATCGCGCCAATATAAAATAGTTAATTGAGCCATGTATCACCTGCTTTTGCATGCGCAGACATGAACCGCTCTAAACCCCCGTATCCGGTTTTATGTAAAACGTATTCCAGTCCCAATTGATCCGCGGCAGCTTTGGCCTTTTTTTGTAGGGCGGGATCATCGGTTTGGGCCAAATAAACAACGCGTTTATAATTGGCAAAATACATGTCTTTTAATTCGGGGTGACGATCAATGCCTAAGCCTTTGATGATCAGCCTATCAAAAAAGCGGATCAGATAATCTGTTAAATAAAAGCTTCCGATCTCTTGTTCAACTAGGTCATTAAATTGAGGCGGTGTTGCAAAGAACTCATAACAATGTGCACCCGGAATGCGCTCCACTTGCTCTTCTTCTAATACGGCATCTAACATGCCGCCGGTTCCGCAATCGCCATACAGGGCCAAAATGTGATCGTATTTTTGGCATTTTTTTGCAGCCCTAATTTTACTCCGCATTAGGTCCGGAATTAATTTTGGTTTGTTGTGTAAATCAGCGGGCAAACATTCAAGTACAAAGGCTTGCCAATCGTTGTGATCAATTAAATGGACGACTTCTTTTGCCAATGCACCACAGGCAATTAGAAGCGTTGGCTTGAGGACGGTCATGGGCCGTCTTCCTTTTGGAGGGAGCGTCAGTATTAAGACACCATCTGTGCAGCGGCCATACCTTGGCGGTGCAACATAAATTCAGTCGCCGCTTCAACCGCAACAGCTGCATCGCGACAATACGCATCGGCCCCAACGTTTTCAGCAAACGCTTCGTTCAAGGGTGCGCCACCAACCAACACAATATAATCATTGCGAATACCTTTTTCCTTCATGGTGTCGATCACGACTTTCATATAGGGCATGGTGGTTGTTAGCAGTGCCGACATGCCCAAAATTTCAGGTTGATGTTCTTCTAAGGCAACCAAATATTCTTCAACTGAATTGTTGATACCAATATCAATAACTTCAAACCCGGCCCCTTCCATCATCATGGAAACCAAGTTTTTACCAATATCGTGAATATCTCCTTTGACTGTCCCAATCACCATTTTACCCATTTTAGGTGCACCGGTTTCAGCTAATAGAGGTCTCAGAATTGTCATACCCGCTTTCATAGAATTTGCTGACATTAAAACTTCAGGTACAAACAAAATTCCATCGCGGAAATCGACACCAACTATTCGCATGCCTTCAACCAAAGCTTTTGTTAAAACTTCATAGGGGGTCCAGCCACGGCTCAAAAGGATTTGAGTACCTTCAGATATCTCATCCGCAAGACCATCATAAAGGTCGTCATGCATTTGTTCGACAAGCTCGTTGTCGGGTAGTTCTGCTAATATGATGTCTTCTTCTTCTTGATCTTCGGCCATGGCACGCTCCTGTTGAGTGACATAGATAAAACTTTTATCTATGTTCCAGATAATTTCAATTTGGTGCTTGGGCTGTCCAGATACAGACATTTTTTAATTTGAAGGCGACATAACGGCCGTGTGCAGCATCAAAATAGCAACAAATGTATTCCAAATTGATGTGAATTGATCTAGTTGGTTGAAATTAAGAGATAAATGAGTGTTTTGTTATTGTGTGTATCCGGGGTTTTCACGGTCCAGCTTACGCAAGAGCGCGGGCCATTCATTAACGCCAATGGGGCGGTAGCCTTTGGAGCTGTTGGCATGTCGGTTTTGATCGAACGTAGATGAGACAATTTCAGGCGGGATCATATTTGGTTCTGCACCCGATTGCTGAAATGCCAATTGGAACCGGCAGGCGCGTTCCGCCCTATACATCCACATAAACGCTTCGCCCACGGATTTTCCGACCGATAACAAACCATGATTGCGCAAAAATAGGATGTTATGATCGCTCAAATCCTTGCCCATTGATTCGCGTTCTTCTAAATCAAACGCAATCCCTTGGTAGTTGTGATACCCACTGTGGGCCATGACGGCCAAGGATTGTTGTGTCAGGGGTAATAATCCATCTTTTTGAGTGGCAACGCCTAACCCGGCAGCGGTGTGGGTGTGGATCACACAATCAACGTCGTGGCGCATCATATGGACGGCGCTGTGAACGGTGAACCCGGCCGGGTTAATGGGGTAATTGGTTTCAGACAAAATATTGCCGTCCAGATCAACTTTAACCAAAGCTGATGCTGTCATCTCGTCAAACATCACACCGAAGGGATTGATTAAAAAGTGCTGATCATTGCCTGGAACCCGTGCCGATAAATGGGTCCCCAGTAAGTCAGACCAGCCGTACAAATCGACCAATCGAAAAGCAGCCGCTAAGTTTACCCGCATTTCCCATTCAGCAGCATCAATTTCGGTCGTTTCTCCCATTGTTGGTTAGGCCCCGACTTTCTTCATTTCAGGCGGCGCATAGGATTTATTCATGAAGGCATCGGATACTGAAGTATCCGCATGTTTCGCCCCGGCAAGGCGGACGGCATCATCCGATACTTTTTCAATTGGGGTGTAGTGGGGGTGATGGTGATCTAAATAGGGGTCGTTGCGCGCCGCATTATAGCAGCAAATCAATGTCCAACGCCGGTTGGGTGAGCGGTTTTGATCCGAACGGTGTAGAGTGTTGCAATGGAAAAATAAACCGTCTCCAGCCTTCATTTCTGCATAGACGGTTTCAAGACGTTTGGTGGCTTCGGTTGTGCGCACTTCTTCTGAACCGACTTGCCCATTGGCAAGTTCACCGTGTTCGATCCGGCCCATGGCGTGCGATCCTTTTAGGACCTGCAAACAGCCATTTCCTTTTGTGGTATCATCAAGGGCAATCATGACCGATGCCATTAACGGGAACAAACAGCCATTGGCATACCAGTACCCATAATCTTGATGCCATTCCCAGGCCCCGCCTTCATAGGCGTCCTTGGCGGTGAGCTTTGAGTGGTAGTGATATACTTCACCACTCAATATATCTTCCATGGTATCAACAACGCGATTGGATCGGGCAGCTAGGCCATAAGCGCTGTCGCCGGGGTGGTTCCATAAGGCCATTTTGGTTGGTGCCCCAGTCTCGTCTTTGCGGTCATAAAAGTGCGACCGGATTTGCTCGTCTGTTTCCATGGCTGTGCGTAAATAACCAATCTCTTCTTTATCGAAAAGACCGGGAATTAAAATATATCCATCGCGCTCATAGGCTTGGCGCTGTTCAAAATTTAATAGTGTCGGCATCGTAATTTAGTACCCGTAAATCCAGCGTCACTATTAGATTAAACGGAATGATCTAGCTTGCAATATCCTTTATGAGCGCAAGTGCTGATTATCGGGATCATACGGGCTTTCTTCGATGACAGTGACTTTGTACATTGTACCCAAAATATCCATTTCAAGTTCTGTTCCAACAGCCGCCAAATCAGGGCGGATCATTGCTAAGGCCAAAGACTTACCAACCCGAAAGCCATATCCGCCACCGGTTGCCCGACCTACGATTTGATCGTTTAAGAAAATTGGATTGTTACCAAGCGCATCCGCATCGGTCACATCATGGACTTCTAGGGTTACGAACTGACTATCAAAGCCCCGGTCTTTCCAATCCGATAGCCCATCGCGGCCAATGAAATCGCCTTTGTTCGGGTGAACAAAGCGCTGGAGCCCAGATTCGTAGGCTGAATATTCGATCGATAATTCGGTACCAACCAAGCGGTAGGATTTTTCCAGTCGCATGCTGTCCATGGCCCTAATACCAAAGGGTTTGATGCCCAAATCTGCACCAGCTGCCATGAGGGTATCAAACACATGGTTTTGCATTTCCATGGGGTGATGAATTTCCCAGCCCAGTTCACCAACAAAAGTAACCCGGGCAACAATGGAATCCGCGAAACCGACATCAATCCGCTGAGACGATAACCAGGGAAAGGCTTGGTTAGAGAAATCAGCATCTGAAACTCGCTGCATCAATTCGCGCGATTTTGGCCCAGCCACAACCAACACCCCAATTTTTGTAGTGATATGATCATACCGAACTGACCCATCTGCGGGCATTTTCTTTTTGATGTAATCATGATCAAAACTTTCCATAGCCCCGGCAGAGACTAAATAAAACGAGTTATCGGGATTGCGTAGAATTGTAAACTCAGATCGAACGCCACCGTTTTCAGTTAAAGCATGGCATAAATTTACTCGGCCTAGTTTTTTAGGGATGCGATTGGCGACTAAGTTATCCAAAAAAACTTCTGCGCGGGGGCCAGAAATGCGACATTTTGCAAACGCCGTCATGTCCAAAATGCCAACGTTTTGTTGAACGTTTTTGCATTCATTGCCCACGTGTTCGAACCAGTTGGAACGGCGAAACGACCAATCATCAACTTGTGGCGTGCCTTCGGGCGCAAACCAATTAGGCCGTTCCCATCCGTATTTTTGCCCAAACACGGCACCTAAATCTTTCATGCGGTCATAACAGGGTGCAGTGCGCAAGGGGCGGGCGGCTTCGCGTTCTTCGTCCGGGAAGTGGGTGGTGAAAACGTGCGCATAAGCCTCTTCGTTTTTGATACGCAAAAAGGCTTTGCTGGTATAGGGGCCAAAGCGGTGAGGGATGACGCCTAACATGTCGATGGTTGGCTGACCCTCAACAATCCATTCCGCCAATTGCCACCCGGCACCCCCTGCTGCGGTAATGCCAAAGCTATGGCCTTCGTTGAGCCAAAAATTTTTAAGGCCGGGGGCTGGGCCAATAATCGGGTTGCCATCAGGGGTGTAACATATCGCCCCGTTGAATACTTGTTTAACGCCGACTTCCCCAAATTCTGGAACTCGTTTTATAGCGGCTTCAATGTGGGGCTCCAAGCGGTCTAGGTCCTCTTGAAACAATTCATATTCGCTATCGTCCGATGGGCCATCAACGTAACAACACGGTGCGCCCTTTTCATAGATACCCAAAATAAAGCCACCGTTTTCTTCGCGTAGATACCACGATCCATCGGATTCGCGCAGAACCCCCATTTCAGGTAATCCTTGAGCTTGGCGGGCTTGAATTTTTGGGTGCGGTTCGGTGACGATAAATTGGTGTTCAACGGGAATGACCGGGATATCAAGGCCAACCATCTTTCCGGTTTGTCGGGCAAAATTACCGGTCGCACTGATCACGTGTTCGCAAGCGATGTCGCCTTTGTCGGTCTTAACCAACCATTCGCCATTGGCTTGCTGTTCGATGCCAATTACGCTTGTGTAACGCTCGATCTCGGCCCCCATAGCGCGGGCCCCCTTGGCCATGGCTTGGGTCAAGTCAGCGGGTTGAATGTAGCCGTCACCTGGATGTTGAATGGCACCAATCAAACCTTTCGTTTGACATAGTGGCCATATGTCTTTGATTTGTTCGGGGCACAAAAAATTAACATCAATGCCAATAGTGCTGGCAACACCTGCGTACTGGCGATACTCGTCCATGCGGTCTTGGTTCATGGCTAAACGGATATTACTGACTTGGCGCAAACCGACGTCTTGCCCGGTTTCGGCCTCAAGCTCTTTGTAAAAATTGACCGAGTATTTATGTATCTGACCAACGCTATAGCTCATGTTAAAAAGTGGAAGCAATCCGGCGGCGTGCCATGTGGACCCGGATGTTAGCTCTTTGCGTTCAATTAAAACGCTATCGCTCCAGCCTTTTTTGGCTAAATGATATAAGGTGCCAACGCCGACAACCCCCCCGCCGATAACGACCGCCCGTGCATGGCTTCTCATTGTGCTTCTCTCCTGTGATCCGCATTTCGGTTTGTTGCGGTTGTTATTTTGCAGGCGGTTAATCAAACCTACAAGAAATGTATTGCCCGCAAGAAGGGTGATGTTCTTAGGTATTGTCGACATTAGATGTCTCATTTCCGCCATTGTTACGCGATGACCTTGAAAGCTTCGAAGGCGTGTTTGAAATACAAAGGGGCGCTGGCAGATTAGATCACCTGGACGGCCCGAATAAACTACAATAAATTAAGTGGCATTCGGGAGACATACACATGGGTGAACAGGCGATTAAAAGTGTGCGGCGTGGGCGGAGTGCAAGACGCACAGAACGGGCAGAAGCGTCGGCGGTAACGCAACCTTATATTTCACGCCAAATTCCACTTACAGAATTATGCAGTGAGGAAGGTTTGGAGCTTCTGGAACGCAATGCAGATATCATTTTGCAAGAAACAGGCATTGAATTTAGGGATGACGCTGAGGTTTTAAATATATGGCGTGAAGCGGGTGCCCAAGTGGATGGGGAACGGGTGCGCTTTCCAAAAGGGCTGCTGCGCCAATTGTTGAAAACGGCTCCAGCCGAATTTACCCAACACGCTAGAAATCCCGATCGAAATGTTGTTATGGGCGGCAAAAATTTGGTTTTCGCGCCTGTGTATGGGCCACCCTTTGTTCGCGATTTAGATGGCGGGCGCAGATACGGAACGATTGCTGATTTCGAAAATTTTGTAAAACTAGCGTACATGGCAGGCCCTATGCACCATTCGGGGGGCACGGTGTGTGAGCCGGTGGACTTGCCGGTGAACAAGCGTCATTTCGATATGGTTTATGCCCATATGAAATATTCCGACAAACCGTTTATGGGCTCAGTGACGCATCCAGACCGGGCGCGTGATACGGTTTCAATGTGTGAAATCTTATTCGGCAAAGATTTCGTTGAACAAAATACCGTTTGCACCAGCCTGATCAATGCCAATTCACCCATGGTTTTTGACGATACGATGTTGGGCGCATTGAAAGTTTATGCAGCCGCCAATCAAGCTTGCATTGTGACCCCGTTTATTTTGTCCGGTGCTATGGCTCCGGTGTCGGTTGCGGGAACTTTGGCGCAAGCTTTGGCGGAAGGCATGGCCGGGTGCGCATTAACACAACTTATTCGTCCTGGCGCGCCAGTAATATTTGGCATGTTCTCAAGTGCTGTTTCTATGCAATCGGGCGCACCGACGTTTGGCACGCCTGAGCCGACCCTTGTGTTCTCAGCAATGGCTCAGTTGGTTCGGCGTTTAAACCTGCCGTTTCGTTCGGGCGGTTCGTTATGTGCATCGAAAATCCCCGATGCCCAAGCGGCTTATGAAAGTGCAAATACGCTGCTTCCTGCCGTGCAATGCGGAGTTAATTTTATGCTCCATGCCGCTGGGTGGTTAGAAGGTGGTCTGTCATCTAGTTACGAAAAGTTTGTTATGGATATTGATCAATTGGCGATGATGGAGGTTTTGTGCAAGGGTTATGACTTTTCAGAAAATGGGCAGGCGATGGACGCTATTCAGGAAGTCGGGCCCGGCAATCATTTTTTAGGGTGCGCCCATACACAAGCCAATTTCGAGACCGCTTTTTACCGATCGACCATGGCAGACAACAATTCGTTTGAGCAATGGGAAGCAGAGGGCGAGCTGAGAACCGAAGATCGGGCGTCAAAAGCGGTTAAAGAAATGCTTGGGTCTTATCAAGCACCGATAATGGATGCGGCCAAAGATGAAGAGTTAATGTTGTTTATTGCCCAGAAAAAAGAAAGCTTTGCTGATTCTAATATTTGATATCTCTATCCGGTCTCTATACAACAACGGCAAGGGTCCTGGCCCTAAATTATTCATAGATAACAACAACTAAGTTTTAGGATGATGGCCGTGAAAGCGATTGAATACTCGGAATTTGGAGCCCCGTTCGAAGTTTGTAAATGTATTGAGGTTGATGACCCCGCCGACCCACAAGCGAATGAAGTTGTTGTTGCTATTGAAGCATCTGCCATTAACCCGGCTGATTTGTTGATGATTCGGGGTGAATACCCCGGACCTGACACGCTTCCTGCTCGCCAAGGGATTGAAGGAACGGGGCGCATTATTGCCGTTGGTCCTGATGTTAAAGACTACACGGTAGGTGATCGGGTCCTTTTACTTGGGCGTGGCAACTGGGCTGAAAAAGTTGTGTGTCTGGCAGAGCAAGTGGTTAGTATTCCTGAAGAAATTGATGTGTTACAAGCCGCTCAAATGAAAGCCAATCCCCCTTCTGCGCATTTCATGCTTCAAGATTACGTTGATTTGGATGAGGGCGATTGGGTCATTCAGAACGCTGCTAATTCCGCAGTGGGTCAGCACGTTATTCGGTTGGCAAAAAAAATGGGAGTTAAAACGATCAATATCGTTCGCCGGGCTGAATCTATTGATGCCTTAAAAGCCATTGGTGCTGATTTGGTTTTTGTTGATGGCGATGATTTGGGCGAACGGGTTCAGGCTGAAATTGGCGATGCGTATGTACCGTTGGCAATCGATGCGGCGGGTGGAAAACCGTGTGAGCATTTAGCCGACTGTTTGTCCGATGGCGGTGTGGTGGTTAATTATGGATTTTTAGATGGCGATCCGTGTTCGATCACGCCGACCCATACCATTGTTCGCCAAATCAGCCTGACGGGGTTTTGGTTGTTCGAGCGGTTACTTGGTAAGCCAAAAGAAGAGGTCGAAAACTTTTACGCGGAAATAGCGGATTTATACGTCTCTAAAACATTACATTCCCCTGTTGAAGCAACCTATCGCCTTGATCAAGTAGCGAAGGCATTAGCCCATGCGGAACGCGGTGGGCGTGATGGCAAGGTCCTATTTGTCATGAAGGATTAGGTTTTATGGTAGCTGGTGATTTGGAACGAGCGTCAGATGCGTTCAAAGCGATGCGGGTATCGAGCGCCTCATCCGTGCGGGTATCGGATGATCTGCGGCCAAAGAACATTTCAGAAGGCTATGATCTTCAGGATGTTTTGAGTGCTAAGTTGGAACAAACCAAAGGGGTGTGCTGTGGTCATAAAATTGGCTGTACAACTCCGGTGATGCAAGCGTTCCTAAATATCCCACATCCGTGCGCTGGACGACTTTATGCAAATGAAGTGTACGAGCTGAACGTTGAATTGGCGTTATCTGATTTTGTTGGCATTGGGATTGAATGCGAAATTGCTCTGAGTTTGGGGCAAGACATAATCCCCGGCACGGCTCCGCATACCGCGACCAGTGTCGCATCATCCGTTGTGGCAGCAATGGCTGCGGCTGAAATTGTCGATAACCGATATACGGATTTCCACGATTTTGGCACCCCAAGTTTAATTGCAGATGACTTTTTTTCATCTGGAGCTGTGTTTGGACCTGCAATAGACTTTGAGAATTTGGATTTGGCAGTAGCTCAAGGATCAACGTTTATCGACGGCGTTGAGGTTGCCACCGGATTGGGTGATGCGGTAATGGGGAACCCGTTAAATGCGCTTGCTTGGTTAGCCAATCACAAGTCTAAGCGGGGAGAACCGCTTTTGGCAGGCGACGTAATTATGACTGGGTCGGTTGTTGAAACGCAATGGATCGATAAACCCTGTGTTGTTGAGTGCCGGGTGGTACCTTTGGGTGTGGTTATGTTGCGATTTATTTAGAGGCTGGTTCTAACTGAGTAAAAACCCAGCCCCTATATCATCACCTTCTTCGTAAACAAAGCTTGATGTTCCAGTGTAATGAGCAATCCCGCTGACCTCTACTGTTACCGCTTTGTGTGGCCCGCAAGTTGTTTCCGTTACAGCTTTCGCAGAAAATTGAGCCCCCGTTACACTTTCAAATAGACGATCTTGTCCTTTTTTGATTTGTCCTTTTTTGTACTGAATAGCAATGCGGGCGGTAACTCCAGAGCCAGTTGGGCTACGGTCGACTTGTGCGTCGGCAAATACGCAAACATTGGCAGTTGGTTGATCTAAAAATTCGTCGTTACCATCTGTCAGGATTGTTCCATACAAATAACCCAAATCGGGGTCATCTGGGTGGGTGATCGTGATTTGAGATTTTACGGCTTCTGAAATTTGTTCAGCAGCGTCTATCAAGTCGTTGGTTTTGGATTGTCGGACATCTAAACCAAATTGATCCGCAGATACGAACGCATAAAAGGCTCCCCCATAAGCGATATCGACTTCAACGGGGCCGTAGTTTGTTGTTGATACGAGTTTTTGCCGGGCAAAGACAAAGGCAGGGACACTTTCAAATCGGACACGCCCCGTTGCGATTTCAACAAATACTTTTACCAATCCACAGGGGCACTGGATGTTGACTTGGGTTTCTGGCTCAACGGCTTTGACCAACCCTTTATCAATCGCATAGCGCCCAAGTGCAATAACGGCATGTCCACACATCGTCGAATAGCCTTCGTTGTGAATGAATAGCACAGCGATATGGGCATCTGGGTGGTCTGGTGTAACGGGTATAACGCCATACATATCGAAATGTCCGCGCGGCTCGAACATCAGAAATTTACGTAAATGATCTAGATTCTCGCGTGTATACTTGCGCTTATCTAGAATGGTTTGCCCCTGAATATCAGGGTAACCGTTTTCAACAATACGAACGGGTTCCCCGCCTGTATGCATTTCGGTTGTTTGGATAGGATTTGTTTTCATTAGGCAGAATTCAGCTTCTTTTTTTGTAAAGACCGCGTTTGCCCGGAAAATATTTCCTAAGTTCACATATCAAATGCATAATTTTCGGGCGGGGCTGTGAGCTTGGCGAAGACCTCGTTGGGTGAATGATA
>Ga0114994_10000200_pt1 | contig 36169 bp, 23 predicted proteins | sample ArcticOcean_MG_C_9_FD_87043 | JGI IMG/M metagenome (GOLD analysis project Ga0114994, IMG submission 87043) | Marine microbial communities from western Arctic Ocean - ArcticOcean_MG_CB2_152 | ecosystem: Environmental > Aquatic > Marine > Oceanic | place: Arctic Ocean: Canada Basin | collected...
CAGCCTCGCGCGAAGCGCAGCGGAGGGGAGAGGCAGATGAGCAGCAACGGACCGTGCGGCTGCGACGCGACCTTGCGGACGCGATCCCCGAGGGGTACGAGGAGTTGTTTCGATAGCGGCTGGGCGAAGGCCGCAGTGGCGTCCTCCGTCCTCGATTTGTAATTTATTCATGTTACACAGTAGGTGGCCAGACCCATGACGTCGCGCCCGTCTTCGTGTTGTAGTAGTAGACGCTGCCCGACGCCGGATCCGTCGCGCTGGACCAGTCCGCGACGACGATCTCCGAGGCCTCCGCCGCCGCTGACTTCTCCACCGCAGCTTTCGCAGCATCGCCGCCCGTTAGCGTGAGGTCGTCCGTGGCTTGAATGCCGCCGCCCGCGGCCATCAGACCACGCGCGATGCGTAGTACCTCTACTTTTGATCGATCTACCTTCATATCTGTGGCGGGAGACCAATCTAGGGTCCGCAACATGTCCTCGAGCTTATCCGCGCCGATCTCCCCGAGCGTCTCTTCGTTTTGAGAGTACACGAGGCCCGTCGGCAGACCCCTCTGTGCCTGTGCGTTATGCGTGAGTCGAGGCGATGGTGTGGCGGTGAACTGACGCTGGAACGTACGGCCTTCACCTGGGGCGTCCTCAAAATATTGACCATAGGTATAGGCGAACGCCTTCCGTAGTTCGCGGCCGCGTCCGCGCCGGCCCTCTCACCACCGTCACGAAAAACGTATTGAGGATGGAAAAATACCTGATGCGTGAAAGATAAGACGCTTCTCAAAAATGTAAGACGGCCGGCCGAGAGATAAGAATAGGCGTGTATTCTTTGACACCGAGGCGGACCAATTGAATCTGGCCCTCGAAGCCCAATCCGGCGACTTTTGACTCCGTCGCCGACTGCAGGGCTTGCGTGAGCGCGTCGCCGAACTGCTCGAAGGCATCGAAATTATTCGTCCAAGACGGGTGCGTCATAAGAAGCAGCGAAGTAGCGGACCTCGGATTCTCTTCCAACCACTTCACCTCTTTCCAGAACCTGCGTGGCCGCGTTTACGCAAATTTCGAGCTCTCGTCCTCGGCGCGGACCGCTGGTTGATTCCACACGGTCTAGCGCCACTGGAAGCACGATTCAGTGTCGGCCGCCCGCGTGGTATCGTAGCGAACGTCGCCCAACGGCAAGCCAGCTCTATCCGCGCTGAGCGAGAACGGGCATATGCCTGTGTGGAAGTTGAATGTCGCGGCGCCCCACGCCATCGACGCGATCTCCCGTAACAGCGTCTGCTCGATGGCGTACTGGTTGATTTCCACACAAATATTGCCAGCATCACTAACGATGGCGTTGACCCAGTCCTTCGAGCACTTCAGAGCGTCCTCGTCCCCGAGGTCGTGCGCGACAGGGCACTTGCCGGCGGGCGGCGCCGTCTCCGCGTCCAGCGCTTTTAGCCGCTCCCTCATCTCTTCAGATAAGAAGTCGTCGTCGTCCTCGTCCGCCCACTCGTCCCAAACATCCGCGTTCGTGGAACGCGGGACGTTCTTCACGATGATGCTTCCACTAGGCCCCGGCATCGCGTGAATATGCCTGTAGAGGAAATCAACTGTTGACGCGGACATTCGACGACGATTTATGCACTGGCGACATGCGCTCCAAAGTTCTGCGACGAGTCCTTGCAGACCTCGAGGTGTTCGAAGAGCGCTTGAAAGGTCTGCGGTCGCTTCAAACCTTCGCATTGCGGAAAGTACATCGCCCGAAAGTCGCCCGGAGGAGGCGGGTTCGCGACGACGCTCCATAGCTCGGCGAGAGCGCCGGAGATCGACGTCGCCTCGGAGTATATCTCCTGCTCGGTCGAGCCGGGTGCCGTCTCAATCACGTGCAGCCGCGCCGCGCGCCGCGGCGCCGCGACCGGACCAAGGAACGCGTTAGCAGTTGCCCATAGACCAACGAGCAAACGAGACAGCGTCATTGCCCGAGGTAGCGTCAGTGTCCTCCCCTCTAATTGACTTACGCGCGCCGCGCTGTCAAGGAAAGCAGCGCTGCGCTTTCAGCTCTTATATCGCTGCACAGAGAGCAAATGCTGCCACGAATGTCGTCGCGTGATGCAAGGGGTCCTACGCTCTCCCAGAAAGACGTCTATCTCGTGCTAGACGCGCCAGACAGGGCTTCAATTGAGCAAAACTGATGGCAAATGCAAGTTGACGAAACCCGTTTTTAGAAGGAATTGATTTTGAGTCTTTAGCCATTTTAGCACTTGACGCTGCCTACGAAGCCACGGTGTCTGAGTTATTTCTGATTCCTGTATTTTTAAGCTATATCTCGGTGGCTGCCGAGTAATTTCTTCAGTGGTCGCGCACTTATTGCATAATAGTACCCAGCCCCTGGGCCTCACCTACCGTGGTGCAGCGTGACATGCAAATCGAGCTCCCAGCAAGGAGTAGTGCTAGCAGCAAAGGGAGCGACGCAGCAGGCCTGCTTGCAGAGGAGGAGGGCAAAACAGCATGGCTTCGCGAAGACGCCGACGAAGTGAAAACAAACGAGCCTGCTGCTGAGGCAAGCACACTACAAACGCGTCTCGCCACGCCCTGGCTACCGGACGCGCCACAATGCTGCGGCGGCGGCGCCGTCAAATCCCGCGTGCGCCTCGCGAAGTTCCTTTTCCTTTCTTATGTCCTATTGATCGGTGGACACGCCTTCATTCGCGCACATGGCAACGAGACGAGGTGGGAGCGTGATCCAAACTACAGCATCGACGACTTCCACAGCCTCGACCTCCACGCCTGCGCGCTCGACGCGCTTTGTTATTTTATCATCGGGCGGTGGTGGCGGCGTGAAGGTGTGGACAGGTGGAGTGTCTTCGCGCCCATGGCATTCGGCGTCTACGTCTTCTCGGCCGTGGGCGCGGCTGATATTGCGCACTACTCGATCTCGCTCTTCGCGATCAAATGCGTATGGCCCGCCCCTGTCGTCGTTGCGGCGGCGCTGCTCGTCGTAGCCATTCTGTTGATGGTGTTCTTGCATGTGCGGGCGGCTTGGCGTGACGGGCTTATGCTCGGTCGGTCCCTAGAGATTGTTGCGACGGTATTGATTTTTGTGCTGCCGGTCTGCCGCGACCCGTCGTTCCACTTGCATCACTGGTACTGGACGTGGCTCATCGGTATGCACGCGAATCAGGATGCGTGGTGTTCAATCGCGGCAGGGGCGTTTTTGTGGGGAGGGTATCTCAATGGTATCGCTGCGTGGGGCCGCGACGATCTGCTCGGCTGTAAGCGCTCGTTCTACGCGGCCGCCAACCAGCACTGCGGGTTCCTTGACTGTTACTACGAGTCGCACTACGCGAATGCGACATCGACCCCGTCAAATCCGCCCTTCGAGGACGCGCCGAATTGGAGGACGTGCGAGGGGAGGGCTCCGTAATTTTGTGTTTTTGTAACGATGCTTAGCGCCTTCATCACAACCGGGCTTATCCTAGGCAGCACCGTAGCGGCAGGCCAATTCAACCGGCACCACTACTACATAAAAACTTACCGCACCGGCTGCGCCGGACCAGCCACCCCCTCCGGCACCGCCGAAGCCTTATCATCCCCACCGCCCTCGGCCGCCTCGACCTTGTCCCGGTACTGAGGCGTCCGCCGCGCAGGCGCCGGCGTAGGCGCTGGCGCGGCCTCATCGCGTGGACCGGGGTACCAGCCCGGCGGCCGCGGGTTCCCGAAGGTGCTTTGAGGCATGATGGGCTCGAGGCCGTAGAAGTCCTGGGGCATGCCATATTCATGCACGGGCAGTGCTGACCATGGCTCGTCGGGCGCGATGTGCTCGCGCGGGTTGTGGTACAGATGGGACTCAAGGACTCCTATTAAACCCGCATCGTCGAGCTTCGACGCCAAGAACCACGCGGGCGCCTTCCGCTCGTTACTCCACGCCTCATCGACGTAGGTGCAGGCCCTTAATGCTACTTTGGCGGCGAGGTTTACGTCCGGTGCGGCCTGGACCTCTCCCATGAGCTTCGCGATCACAGGTATTAGTGGCGCCAGGGACCGCTGCACGTCGGCGTTCTCCGCCAGAGTACCAGTCAAAATACACCCCAGTTGCTGGCCACAAATCCATCCGGAGCAGGCGCACAAAGCCGCGCAGCAGACGACATGAGCATCTTCTTCCACCGAGTTACGCCTGCAGCTTGCGTCGGTGTAGAGCGAGCAAAGCACGTTCCCGGCTTTCCGAGCCATCCGGTCCCGCCCCACGTCCTGCGTGTTGGGCCCGCACAGGAATTGATCCAACGCTAGGCGTAAAAGCAACGCCTGGACGTAGTGCGGCGCCCCGGCCGCGTAAGCCTCTGAGAACCGCGGCGCGTCGAGATCGACGCACGTTCCCGTCAGCACATCTAAGCCAGCTTCCACGAAGTCGCCGTCGACGTTTTTTGTCATGGCCTTAATGAGCGCCGGGAGACCGCGCGCCACGGCGTCGTGGGCCAGGGCTTGGCTGGCTGCCGACGCGGGATCCAGCAACTCGTGGGGAGCCCGCCGAAGTCGCTCAAGATTCGTCAGGATGGAACAAGCACACGCCGCCGCGCTCCGCCTTATGCCCGAGTCGGGACACTGGAACGCCACGGGGAAGAGCCGCCTATTCACCGTCCGCAGGAAGGGCGCGTGGCAGGCGCGCGGCCGCGCGCACGCGTAGCGCAGCGCGTCCAGGGTCCGGGCGCACGCGACGCACGCGTCCGGGTCCAGGTCGTCGTCGCTCGCGTCCTCGTCGTGATGCAGGGCCGCGGCGACGGCGGCGGCGGTGATGTCGCCGTCGTCCTCCTCGCCCGCGGGCGCGGGCGCGGGCGCGGGCGCGTCGGCGTACGCGTCGAACGATCGCAGGCGTCCGTCCGGGACGCTTTCGGGCACGGCGTGGGCTGGCGGCGGCCTCCGCGGCGGTCTGGCCGACGGCGGCCGCGGCGGGAGCGGCGACGTCGGCGCTATCGCCATGGCGGGTGACCCGGGCACCACCGCGTCCGGCGGCGCCGAAAAGCGGTCTAGCGGCTCGGCACGTTTCGGCAGCGGCGCCTTTTTCACGACCGCCTCCGCGAGGAACGGCGTCATCAGGCACGCCAGGTCGTCGGAAAACGCGTGGCTCTGGAGCGCCGCGGAAATGGCCTCGGCGCGCGGCCGGTCTCCGAAGGCGCCGTACGGCTCGAGCGAGGCGAATTGCTGCAAAGGCAGCCGGCAGAACTCGCCGATGAGCGCCGCGACCGAGGGCCCCAGTTCCTCGGACGCGAGCTTGAAGAGCACGGAGGCCGCGCCCATGGCGTGCGCGGCGCGCTTGCCGCGCACGTCCCGCATGGACTTCTGGATGAATTTGGACGCCCGCGAATTTTGGACCATGCTCTTGAAGTCCCGCTGCGTGCCCTGGCCGCGCCGCGCCTTCTGCATGACGAGCACCGCCTGGGACCGTTCTAGATGCGGGGCCGAGAAGCGCCCGCAGGCCGGGTGCACGCACGGCAGCGCCCGAACATCGCACATCTCCAGGCAGTCCGCCACGCGAAAGGACGCGTCGCGCCAGGCGCGCTCGTCGCCACTCAAGGCGTCGAACATGCTCTCCGCGAGGTACGACTTCTTCTTGGCAAGCCCCCGCCCGCCCTCCGCGAAGGCGTGCGTCGACGACTTGAGTAGACCGGCCATGCCACCCGCCTTCCGGAGCTTGGCCTTGAGCAGGGCCTTGCGCTGGTGATTCTTCGCGTGTTCGTCGCCCGCCTCGACCTTCTTGGCCTCGTCCCTATCCCGTTCTAGATGGAAGACGGAGACCCCGCACTCCTCCAGCGCCTCGGACGCTTTGATGACGAGCTTCTCCCGCTCCCGGAGGTGGTGGAGGAGTTCTGTGACTTCATTGTTGGCCGCGTCCAGGGCGCGCTTTACGGCGGCGGCCTCCTCCTGCAGCTCCGGATCCTCGCGCACGCTGGCGGCGGTGGACGGCCGCGACCCGGGGCGCGAGCCGGCTTCGGACGCCTGGCGCGATCTGGCGGCGGTGGACGGCCGCGACCCGGGGCGCGAGCCGGCTTCGGACCCTTGGCGCGAGCCTGGGTGCGAGCTGGGGTGCAGCGCTTTCTCAGCGTGATGGTAGGCCGCCTCGAGGTCGCGCGCCGTATGTCGCGCCTGTTGCACTTTATGCTGCGCGTGCTCGGCGTCCGCCTTGGCACTGTCGAACTCGCTCAGTCGCGCGAGGCGCGTCTTCCGGTGCCGCTCCGCTTTATCGATCTCTCGTTTTGCGGCGTCCGCGGCCTTCTTCTCCTCCGGGTCTAGCATGTCGTGCAGCGCGTCGGCCACCGCCTTCGACGCCGCCGGCACGGGCTGTAAAAAGCCGCCCGCGGCCACCTTGGCGCGCCGAATGCGATGGTGCTCGCGCAGCTCCAGACGCGTCACGCACCGTTTGAGGATGAGGGCGACCGCACCGGAAATGGCGGACGAAAACGCCCGCCGCATCATGTGTATCCGGAGCGGCTCGCGCCCGCGCCCGGCCGGCAGCTGCGGCCGCGGCGGCGAGGGCGGCCGCGGCGGCGCCTTGCCTTCCAGCACCCGGGAGCCCCGCGTCCGCCGCCGCTCCTGCTCCTCCTGGCGCGCCCGGAGCTCGCGGTAGCGGCGCTCGACGGTGTCGGCCCCGTGGTCCACGAGCGCTACCGGTGCCATGAGCGTGGACGTATGGTTCCGCTCCGGGCCGCGCCGCGACGGCCCCTCCTTGAAGGCGTAGTCGCCCGGCCAGCGGCTGTGCCATTTGGACATTGCTTTATTTGTTTAGCCGTGGCCAACTTGTGCTCAGCGCTGCGGCATTATCGATGCATGGGCAGCCGTGGCAGCATTGCCAGTCGACGACGCTCGGCTTCACGCAGCCCAAGTGCTCGACGGCTCGGCCGGCGGGGCTAGCGCACAGGCCTGGGCAGCACTTTCTAGTGCGCATGGCAGGAGCCAGCCAGCCCTCCGAGCGGTGGGGTGCGAGTGAAGAGGTCCATAGTCGAGGACTAACAACACTGCGACACAAAATGTTTTTTCCGCGGGTTTCTTGCCGCAAATTTTGTCTGCAGATCTCACGACGGGATATGATATCCCAGACGACCGAAGCCACGAGGAAGAGGAGGCTAGAGAGGTAAAAATTTTAGTCGAAACTCAGAGCCCGAAGCCCTGGCGAAGCTTCGCGCCCGACTCGTCGTCGGCGCAAGCGGCGACATGGTCCACGCGCACGAGGTCCTCCTTCGACAGCAGGGCCTTGGTGATGACCCAACCCGGCGCCTTGGCCGCCGCCGCCAGCACACCGGCGGCCTTGTCCCCCAGCGCGGCCTGCGCGCTCCCGATGACGTCCACGAGGACCTCGGGGCACAGGCTCAGGTCGAGCTTCGCAAGCGTCTTCCTCTTGAAAATGGCCAGGTACGCCTGCCACAGGTCGGGCGACCCCTTGAGCTCGCGCCAGGCGCGTTCGAGTTCCGAGGCCGTCTTGGGCGCTTTCGTGGGCACCTTCTTGGCGTTTCGGGACCGCGCGGCCGCGACGGCCGCCTGGACCTTCTCCTGGCTGTCCACGGCCTTCTTCGCGGGCGCGGCCTTGGCGGCGGGCGGATTAGGCGGCGCGTCCACGGCCACGACCTTGGCCGATGGCGCCAGCTTGAGGGTCGGGGGCTTCATCGGGACTGCGTCGAGCTTGACGACGCCCTTCGTCCGCTTCCGCGTGAGACCGTCCCGCTCATCTAATTTTCGACGGGTCGCGTCCTTCTCGGCCGTCGCGGCCTTGTCCCCTGGGGCCAGAGCCAATAACGTGTCCAGGTCGTCCAACGAACCGCCGAAGTCCCCAAAGGCGCGCCGCGCCACGCCCCTTCTATATAAAGCTTTCAGGTTCGTCGGGTCGCTCTTGAGCACCTCGGACGCGTCTTTATTACATCCGTCAAAGTCGTCCCTTCGTAGCCGCACGAGGGCCCGGTTGTTCCGCGCGGCTGCATTCCCAGGCCACGCATCTAAAGCTTTAGTGTAGAGGACCTCGGCCTCCGCCAGCTTCCCTGCTGCCAGAGCCGTGCTCCCGGCGGCCTTGGCCGCGTCGGACGCCGCGAAGTCGCCCTCGTACTGGCCCCTGGGCTGGGCCTTGGCCGGCTTCTCCGCCTTGGCCTCGACCAGTGCCGCCTTAACCGCCCGCGTCTTCGCGAGGGCCACGTCGTTCTGGGGCTCCAATTTCACGACCTCCTCGAGGTCCGCGAGGGACGCCGCGAGCTCGGCCGCGCGCGCCGCCGGCGTCGCCGCCCGGGCGGCGAGGCGCTCCCGCGCGTCGCCCCGTCGAAACAGGGCCTTGACGCGCTTCGACGTATCCTTGAGCACGTCGGGGTGCTTGCAGCACGCGTCCGCATCCAGAAAAGCGCCCTCGACGTCCCCCAGTCTAAGTCTAGCCATGGCCCGGTTCGCGCGGCTCGCGTAGTGCTGGGCGTCCGCCTCCAGCGCTTCGGAATACTTCGCTTCCGCACCTTTCACGTCCCCCGCCTGCATCAAGGCGTTGCCTTCTTTCTTAAACTCTTCGGCCTTGGCGGAATCGCCGACGACCTCCCACGAGTTTTCGGAGCTCTTGGCCGGCGACACGTCCGGCGGCGGCGGCTCGTCCTTGCTGTCGTCTTCAATCGAGACCTTGAAGCCCGTCGACGGTTCTTCTTCGTCGGACTCGCCGGCGATCGCCACCTTGACGCCGGGCGGGTCCTTCTGCAACGAGGCGGGCACGGTCTCCGCCACCAACAGATGCTCATCTTCGTCCGAGTCCTCGATAACAATTTTAGTCCCCGCGACGGGCTCGTCGTCGTCGTCCTCAATAGTAATTTTCGTGCCCCCGACCGGCACCTCCTCGACGACCAACTCGTCCAGGTCGTCGCCGTCGTCGTTCGCGAGCTTTGCTAGCATATCGTCTTCGTTTGATGATGGGAGCTCGAAGCCGTCGGCGCCCACTTCCAGCACCTCCTCATCACTTGAATCCTCGTCGGCGATTTGAATCTTCGTGAAGCCGCCCCTTGGCACGTCGTCGTCGTCGTCGGACTCGATGAGGACGGACGTGAAGGTCGAGGGGTCCCGCGCGAGGTCAGCTCGTTTCCCCTCGACCTCCTCGAACTTGTCGCAGGCCTGCTTCAGTAGTTTGCGCAACGCTAAGTTGTCCGGGTCGTCCGCGCAGGCCCGTTCGAAATCTTCAATGGCCAAAGCGTACTTGCCCCGCTTATGTCTCGTCATGCCTCGACGCTGCCGGGCTTTGTGGTACTGGGGGTCTATTTTCAAAGCGCACGTGCAGTCGTCCTCGGCCCGCTCCAGCAACCCGAGCCGCAAGCAGGCCATGGCCCGGTTGGCGAAGACGACGGCCGACGACGCGTCGTACGCTAAGGACCGGGTGTAAGAATCATAAGCGTCTCTATTTTCCGAAGCGCGGTAGGCCTCGTTGCCCTTATTCTTTTCTCTCCTCGACAAGAACTGCCGTTCCGCGGGCGCCAGGTCGTCGCAGCCGAGCTCGGACCGGCACGCGGCCAAATCCTCCAGGGCCTTCCGGGCCTTGGCGTCGTCGCGCTCCCTGGCATCTCTAGCTCTTCGTTTCCGCTCGTCCTCCACTTTCTTCTCCTTCTCGTCGAGGGCCTCGCACTCCTTGTCCACGTCGTACTTGTCCCAGGCCTTGAAGTCGTAGCCCGGGATGCGGTTCTCTTTTTTAGATTCGATCTCTTCCGGCGTCGACTGCTTCTTCGCAACTTTGGGCGGCGCTTTTCGACCGCGCACGGGCGGCAGGCGATCATCGCTTCCACCGGCCTTCACGAAGACCTCCGTGCGCAACCGGTCGTCGTCCTCCGTGGCTTCCGTCACAAAGGCCTCTATATCATTAGACGCCTCAGCCAAATCCTGCGCGGACGGCGTCGAGGCCAGCGCCTCGATCTTCTTCCGCTCCCGCTCGGGAATGAGAGCCATGATGCGCTTCTCCGTGTGGCGCTCGAGGTGGGGGTACTTGCCGTGCTCGCCGCTCTTCAGGGCCTGTAGAATGGACCGCAGCTCCGGCACGTCGTCGCACGTGTCCACGTGCTTGTAGTCCATCATCTCCACGGTCACCTCGCAGTTCTTCAAAATACCGTGGCTCACGAAGTCGCCGAGCTCCGCCATGGTCTACGGGCTGCGCTTTCGCGTCGATGGCGTCTGGTACGGGCTGCGCTTTCGCGTCGATGGCGTCTGGGCAGTGCTGGCCGTCTGGCTAGCTCGACGGCGTCGAACCGGTGGTAGCACAGGTCCTACACGTAGTTTAATAGCAGCAAACGCAGCCTGGTTCGCCACGAGGCGCGCCTGCTCACAAGGGAAGCGCGTCGAACTCGAAAAACTGCCCAACCATGCACGGGTTTTACTGTCGGGTTTCGATCGTATTTACGAGTGGAGCAGAGAGAGCCCCAGTCAGGCTTAAAATAAACACTATAATTATGGACTAGCAATATCGTAGTCATAGTTCGCCGCCGCGCCCGCCAAACCCCCGACGGGCCGCGCGGCGGCGCCGGCAAGCCCGCCCACGGCCTTCTTTTTCTGGCGCGGCGGCTTGTCGCGCGGCGGCTTTGACGCCGCGCCGGCGAGCCCCCCAACGGCGGCGGCCGCGAGCCCCCCGACGGCCGCCCCCGCGAGGCCGCCCGGCCGCCCGGTCTCCGGCCGCCCGTTGTCCCCCTCCCGCTGGCGGCGCTCCTCCCGCTTCCGCTCCTTCTTCTCGCGCCGCCGCCGGTCCTTGACGGCGTCCGTGCCCACGACCATGGGCCGCGAGTGCGGCCGCGTCGAGCCGGGCCGCGAGGATGATGGGCGCGACGGGATGGCGCTCGAGGCGGGCCGCGAGTACTCCTCGCGCGGCGGGTCGTAGAAGGCCGCGCCCTCGCCGGGCCGCGGCGAGTAGCGCGCGGCTTCGAGCCGGAGCGACCGCGATCCGGGTCGCGCGGCGCCGGCGAGGCCGCCTACTCGTGGCGAGCGCGACCGGGGCCGGTCGAAGAGGGCGCCGTCCGCAATTTGCGAGCCCATGCCCGGGAGCGGCGGGCAGCTTAAATCCTGGAACTGGCGTTTCGCTCTTAGCATCTCCGGCAGGACCCACGTGTCCTCCCTTTCATCAAATTCACTTCGTTGCCACACGCGCGCCACAAGTTCTTTTGGTAAAACCACCTCGCACACCTGGCGCCACAGTTGCGCGTCCCGGTTCGCCTCCCGCACGTTGTCCTGGAGCATCTCCCTTTCCCTTTGGAATTCGTCGTGCAAGTCCTCGATCTCCCGCTCCCCATTCAAAATCTTCCTTTTTAACTTCTTCTTCTCCCGGACGAACTTGCGCTCCCGCTCGTCCATCTCCAGGGCCGCCTCCTGCAACTCCAGCTCCACCGCCTCCCGATCTAATTCGGCGGCCAGGCGCCCCTCCTCGGCCTCGCGCGCGATCAAGCCCTTCTTCTCCAGCCGTTTTTTAATCCTTTTAGCCTTGTCCCGCTTCTTCTTGAGCGCCGCCTCGAAGGCCGCGTCGCCGTCCGCCATCTCGCCTCTTTTGAAGCTGCCGCCGCCGACGACCCGCGCCTGCAAGGCCGCCAACTTGGCCATGACCGCGCCGACGTCCTGCTGGGCCTGTTCGGTCAAGACTTTCTGGCCCTCCAACTGCCCGCCCAGTTTCGCCCGCTGGTTCACGAGGGCCGCGTTGTACTCCGATAAGGCTTCGCCCTCGGCGTTCATGACGTTCACGATCTTCTCTTGGACAACAATTTTCTCGACGACCTTCTCCTTCTCGACCACAACAATCTTCTCCACTTCCTGGATCCGCACCGGGCCCTCCTTCGTGACGACTTTCTCGACCACCGTATGAGTGCCCGGCGCGTGCACAATTGTGTTCGTGCCCGGAGCCTGCACCAGAGTAGGCTGGCCCTCGCCGGCCCACCGGCCATCCAAGGGCTGGCCCGCGGCCTGGGCTTCCAAAATAGCCTTCAATTGGTCTATTTGTGCTTTGTACTCGCGCAACATGGCATCCTTGGGGTCCTCGTTGATCTTCGGTTTATTCTTAATATTCTTGGCTCTATTGGCGTATCTGAGAGTAGACAACGTCTCGTCATAATTATAGTCGGCAGGAGACACAGCGGCCATCATCAATGTTTTCGTATTTCCACCTAGGGAATCCTGGAGTAACCGGGTCAACTTCGAATCCCTATAAGGTATATGTTTGCACTTCGCGTCCACCAATGCTGATATAACATTGCCCAGAGCCGAGAGAGACAAATTGATCTTGCAGCCCTCCTTCAATCGATCCCCTGAAGCCCCGGTCTTGTTCGCTCTCTCGGACCCAGCTAAGTCCACCAAATTCAACTTGCCCATCGTAAAGTGGTCCTTGCCCTTTTCATCCTTCGTGTTCATTTCTAGTACTACCGTAAAAATGGAGTGGGACCTCGACGACCCTTCGTTCATGAGGGTGGCGCCCGTCGTCCGATGTTTTAACCCTTTCTCCATGACCTGGTTGATGGTCGCTTCGTCGTTGACCACGACGTTACTCAGGCCTTTCACGTAGACGCCTTTCGACGGATCTTCTTTGAGTTCGCACCTCGCTTTGGGGTCATCTCCAAGAAGATCTCTAATCTCTTCGTTATAAATCTCCAAATACGAACACCTCACCAGAAACTCCACGTCCTTGGTCGTCGTGATGTGTTCGAAGATATGATCGAAACTATTGGGAATCACGCCTTTCAGCTCCACAGGACTCGGAGGCCCCATCATGGTCCAGCTCTTGCCGCAGCCCGTCTGGCCGTAGGCGAAGATGGTCCCGTTGAAGCCCTCCATCACCGACTCGACTAACGGGTAGCAACTTTCTTCATAGAACTGTTTTTGCGTGGACTGCTCGTCGTAGGCGGCGTCGAAGGTGAAGGATTTTGATTGTCTTTCTTCATCTTTGAGTGGTAGGCCGTCGTGGCCTAACCTTTTGACAATGCTTACTTGGTTCGCGTCAATTCCAATAATGGGCTTCCGCTCCTCGCCGACCTCCTTCTTGTTGAGGGGGCGGCATCTAACCACGACCTGCACGGTCACGCTGCCCTTGTTCTTCAGCTTGGCCACGGCGCTCGCCACGCCGGCGACGCCGGCCAGGGACATGGTAGGCTTGTTCTTAGTGGCCGCTGAAGGCTGCCCGCGGTCTGCGGGCAGGCTGGGTGAGGCTTGGCAGGCTTGCTGTGAGTGGGTAAGTGGCCGCTGAAGGCTGCCCCGCGTCTCAGTGCCGCGAAGAAGGCAGTGTGAACAACGTGCGCAACGGTTCCAGGCGGACAGAAACCTCTTTCGCGAGCAGTCACGCCGCGCTGCGCGTGTGATCGTTGGTCGTTACGAACCCGAACCCATAGTCACGGCGACGTCGATACGCGCCCGGGCGTGGGCGGGGGCGCTACCTACGCGTAGAGAATACCCATCGAGGCCTCGGTGCTACCAAGCTACTAGGACCGTGGGCCGACTTTTGTCTCAGCGCCAGGCGCAAAACGCTGCCCCGACGAAGCGAAGCGCACGCGTGCACGCTGTCGACGCGGCATCCTCATCACCGGACGCACGAGCTGCCCTGACATCGCGCTGGACCAAGGCCGGCCACTGGGCCCAGCTCTCCCACCACCCAAAGATGGGAAACGCCTCGAGCAATAAAGGAGACAAGCAGCTGTACATGGCGGCCATGTCCAACGTGACGCAGATGGAGCGGAAGGAGCTGGGCATGGTGCGCCAGAGTTTTGGAGATTGTTGCAATCTCGGCGAGTACAACGTCACTCGGGACCAACTTTCTGATGCATGTGTTGCCGCCAATATCATGCCGCAGGACGTTGAGATTTTAGAGAGGATGTTCACCATGTTCGACAAGATGGGGGCTGCCGCTATTGATTATCGGGAGTTTCTGGCGGGTCTCGCACCGTTGGTCCGCGGCGACGTTAAAGCTAGAGTGCTGTTCGCGTGCGAGGTCTTTGACGTGGCGGATTCGGGCACCCTCAAAAAGCACGAGCTCGCGTTGGTGGTGAACGCCATGAACAACGTGGCGTCGTGGTTCGGGGACCCGGCCGTGACGCCCGAGGAGGTCGACGCCCTCTGCGAGAACGTGTTCCTGGAGTCCAAGGACGGCGTCGTCATCGTGTACGGGGAGGTGGTCCACCAGCTCGTGGAGGATCCCGCTTTTAGGACCTTCCTCGCGGGGCAGGGCAGCGTCCACTACGGCTGATATGCGTAAGAGATACATGCTACCTTGGGGAAACTCGCCCCGCGCCTGGTCGCATCCACTGCGGCTAGAGTAAGCTAATTAGGGGGATACTCGTTCCGCGCGCACCAGGCCGGCTGCCGCGACGTCATCGCGACCATGTCCAGCCCGGCGAACGCGAGAAATTGAGGTAGAGACCGCACGGTCCCAAGGCCGTAGTTCGGCCCGTCCGCGTCCTGCACATGCTTTAAGACGGCCGGGTTCTTCACCGGAGATGTATACCCCACCAACGCCTTCACGCGGTCCACGATCATCAACATGAAGCGCGTGTTTGAGCCGCCGCTCCCGAAGGTCCGGTCCTGCGTCTCCCAGAACTTGGGCAGGCCCATCCTTCCCGGCCGGTACTGGTGCGCGAAGAGGTTCTTCCTCGGACTGTACACGTCGAAGCCGTTCGTGTAAAACCGCGTCGTCAGCATGATCTCCTCGCCCATGAACACGAACGGCAAGAACGGGTCGAAGGGCGCCACCTGCAGGAAGGAGGCGTGCGCCGCGAAGAAGCCCGCGCCCACGTAGATGGATCTAGGCGGCTCCGGTTCTGGTGCCGCCATGCTTCTCCCGCCACCGCCACCAGACAACCTCAAGATGTGCGCCTCCACCGGACTTGTCGAGAACGTGGCGCTACACAGCTTGCCGTAGCTCCCGGCGTTTTGCCAACTCCCCTGTTCCGGGGGAGGGTAGGCCGACATAACTGAGCGTGGGTACGAGGGCGTCGCCATCAACTCAGCTCGTAATTCGTCGTCCCACGCGTCCCGCGCCCACATGTGCGCGTCGATCTGCGCGTAGAATTGCTCGCCCAACCACAGCTTACTGGCCAGGTACCTCGCAAAAGCCGGGCCCATGGACTCCGACTCGTTCACCCGCAGAACACGCACTCTACCCGCTTTGCAGTGCGGCGCTCCCAACTCCGACGTGCAGAACTCCGCGACCCCGTCCTTATCGGCCGGCGCGTCTGAAACCTTGGTCCGCACGGGCTCGCCCGGCTTACTGACGACCTGGACGCCCGTCCGGCAGTTGACTTCGCAGTTCTGCTGCACCACGCCCGCAATCACCAACTCGGGCTTGGACGCGTGCGTGAATAACTCGGTCAGTGTATTTGCTAGCATGTGGTCCCGGTACGCCGCGATGCTGATGAACACGGACCCATCCGTTCTGACCGGTCTCTTCGAGCGGTGGATTCGTCGTTCGAACGGTAAGAGGTGGGCCTCGGCCACACCGACATAGGCGGCCCAGACCTCCTCGCGCGTCTTCCGGCGCGCCCGTCCGAACGCCCGGTGGACCTCGTCTAAAAAGGTCCGTAGCGTCGCGATGATCTCCTCCAGGGACGGAGGGGTCACGATCTCTTCCTCCACTTCGTCCGGCGGCACGTCATTCTGGCCCTCGAAGCGCTCGCCCTCGCGGTAGTGCTCCTCCAGTTCTTGTGGCTTCCCGTCGTCCCGGTCGTTGCCCCGCAGTAACGAATGGACGGTGGGCTTCGCCCGCCGCTCAAAGACCTCCGGGTGCGGCCGGTGCACCGTACTCCCCGCGTGCGACACGGCGAAACTCTTGCCGTGCTGCACGCTTTCCATGTGGCTCATGATCAAGAGGACGGCGCTGAAGACCGAGCCTAGTGCCACGATGGCTAATCGAATACAGAACCAGCGGCAGCACCTGGTGCGCCGCTCTTTGCGGGCCTCGCGGGCCTTGCGGCGGGCCGTCATCTCGGCGAGGCGTCGATGGCTGCGCTTCAAGGTGTACAGCTGCTGTGATAGCGAAGCTATGTGATGATGATGCCGCCTGTGCAAAAAGTTTTGACTTTGTCGGGGACGAAACCCGTCCGACCTCGAGCAGTCTCAGCAGTCTCGGCGGATTGCGGAAGCGGAACGTAACGTTATCCAGTCCTCGCTAGTGCTGGAGAGTACTCCTGGCGGGATCCAACCCGCCTGGTGCAGCGCAGCGCAGGCTGGAACGCCGAGCCGGGAGAGGGCAGCGTTGCGTAGGCCGCATACGCACCAACAGCACGTTTGAAAACACGCACGGGACCAGTACTCCCTCACGCCCGCCGCCGTGCCCAACTGCTGCGCGAACGGAAGGGGCAGCCCCTCGAGCCATGGCGGACCCCGAGTCGCGGATGAGGGAGCTCAGGGAGCTGCAGGAGAAGGTCATGCGGGAGCGGCGGAACACGGAGTTGAGGCACGAGGCGGCGCGGTACCTGGAGGGGCGCATCAAGCGCGATCCCACGGCCGGCCCGAACCACCACAACTTAGCCCAGATTTTAGGCGAGCTCGGGAATAGTGACGCGGCCCTGAAGCGATTGCAGTTCGCAGCCCTGGCGAACCCCGAGAACTTGGGTGTCCGCAACGATCTGGCGCTGGCGGTGTTCAAACGGGGGCGGGCGCACTACGAGCGAGCCCTAAAGGAGTTCAAGTACATCCTACGCTTAGACGAGACCAACTTCCTGGCTCATAAAAATATTGCTGCGGTTTATGCGTCAAAAGGGCGCTACGAGGATGCTTTAATCCACGCGCGGGAGGCCGTGAAGCTGCGACCAAACGACGCCGCGGCGCACCGCAATTTAGCGCAGGTCTTAGATGTGAAAGGAAACTCGCGGGAAGCCGTCGTGCACAACCGTAAAGCCATCGCTTTAGGACCGGGGCGCTTCGGGACGTACGACGCCGCGGACGCCGAGGCGTACCGGCGCGTGGCCGTGCAGCGCGCGGGCCGCGGCGAGACGCAGATCGGCCACGCCCACGAGCACTACGACGCGTACCGCGCGCTGGCCCGGAAGCCCTTCGTGCTCCCAGATTCGGAGCGCACGGTCGAGTTATTAGTGAAGGCGAAGCAGGACCTGTAAGGATTTGTGTTGTGGCTTGGTTCTAGTAGTGTCGGTAAGTGTGGTGTTGGCACTGCGCAGCGAAGCGAAAGCACCAAAAAAAAAACCGTACAAATCTGACGCAGCCGCAAAAAGAAGCTCTTTGTCAGGCCATAGTGTCGCATAAATTGCTTCCAGAGGCCGTAACGCGGCGAAGCATCCATTTCTAGACTAATCATTGCCTGCACCAACAACGCAGCGTCATGCAACGCTCATTAGTTCTCGCTTTGGCCTGTGCTGCTACGGCCCTGCAAGCACCCCGACTAGCAGCGCCAAGGCTGCGCTTAGCGGCTGCGGAGTCCGAGGAGTGCGTGGCGCTCCTCGGTTTCGAGAATCTCAGCGGACTCTACGCCCAGTGGGGCATTTGTGTGGAGACATCGACGGCGGTGAAGGTCGGAGGCCTCCAGTTCACGCCGCAGGACACGCGGACCTACGAGACGGAGACGGTCGAGGGCATCGTGCTCACGCGGAGCCCGGGCTTGGGCGTCGAGCTCCTGGAAGTCGCGAATAACGACGAGGGCGTCGGCATCGTCGTCGTGGACGGCACGGTGGAGGGCAGTTCTGCCGCGGACTCGTTGCTCCAGAAGGGCGACGTCCTGGCGTTCGTGGGCGCGCCGGGCGGGCCGTTCGAAAGCACGGAGGCCAAGACGTGGGACGACACGGTGGACGCCCTCGGGCGCGTCGACGGCGACCGGGTTGAATTGGTAATTAAACGACTAGTCAAACGGCCCGTCGTCGACGTGACGGTCAAGCACCCGAACGGCGAGCAGCCCGACCAGGTGCTGCGCCTGTTCGCGGGCGAGAATTTGCGACGCGCCATGCTCACGCGGCGCGTCGCCCTGAACGACCCGCTCGCGCGCCGCTTCGACGACAACGATGTGGGGGGCGACTGCGGTTCGGGCGGGGCCTGTTGTACGTGCGCCGTGGCGGTCATGGACGGGGCCGACATGCTGACGCCGGCGAAGACCTCGGAGCGCCAGATCATGAAGACCCTGAACCAGCCGCGCTTCCGCCTCGCGTGCAAGACGGCCGTCGGCGCGCACCTGCAGAACGGGGAGACCGGAAAAATGACGATCCGCATCAACCCGAGGCAGCACGAGGGTTGAAGGGTCGCCTGAGTCTTGTGTAAACGTATGTAGTTAATACCGCCGGTCAAGCGCCTGCAGCGCCGCCGCCGACTCGCCCGGGCTCGCGAAGACGCCCCGGCGCCGCGACGACCGCGCGGCGGAGGCCTCGACGTCGCGGAGCGACGACGCTAGCAAGTCCGCGTAGCGGTCGTCGGTGAGCGGCGACAGCGGCATCGACTCGGCCGACGCCGCGTTGAAACTCAGCGCGCGGTCCGCGACGGCAAGCGCGTCGTCCGTGTCTCCCGGTGACCGGCGCTGGCTGTGCGGGGCGTAGCTTTGATCGGTGAGGAGTGGGGGGCGTCGGGCCGCGTCCGGACTCCGTGGCGTCCAAGGCGCGTCGGCTGTCGCGGTGCGTGCGGACGCAGGTGCGTCTCGGTGCGTTAGACTGTCGCGAAATGCGTGAACCTCGTCGCGGAGGGACGCGACGAGATGCTCAACGGACGCAGGGTCGTCGCGCGGGGCCGGTCCCGGTGGCGTCGCCGAGGCTGGCGGTGGCGGCGGGGCGTCGCGGGCAGACGGCCCAAACGCAGTGCCAAGATACGCCCGCAATCTGTCGCCCACGCCCTGCCGGCCCCCGACGTCGCGCAGCGCAAGCGTCGGCGCCGCGGAGGAGGCGCGCTCCGAGAGCCGCCGCGATGCGCTAAGGACGTCGTCGGCGCGCTGCAGCAGCCTCGGCGCAGCGGCGAGGTCACCACCGAGCGTCTGCTGGATCGCTCCCGCCGCTTGGTCCACAAGCCTACATTGGCGGTCGATCTCGCCTAACGCCGCAGCAGCGCCGGCGTCCTCGTCGGCATCGTCGCGCGCAGCCAGCAGCTCTGTGCGGCACGCCTCGAAGTGCCTGTCGACCGCTGCATGCAGATCGTCGCGTTCGCGCGCTAAGTCCGCCAATGCAGCCTCAAAAAGGGAGCCTGCAGACGGTCCTGCGACCTCCCAGGCAGCCCTCTCTGAGTTGTGCTTTGCTCGTGCATAACGCAGCCGACCCAGCGCAACACGTAATTCCGATGCGAGCGGCGCGGGGCTGCCTTGCGATGCCATTCCTGTGCTACTTTCAACAAGAGATGGCAGGGCCAAGAGAAGCTAAGAGAGGGCGGCGGCAAATTGGCGGCAAAGGAGGGGCGTGAGAACCGGTGCCCCGGGACAATGAAGACTCCCGGCAAGGCTTCGATACTTACCGGAGCCATGCGCGCGGGCTAGTATGAGGCACGCACTCTAGAATTTGTCTTGCCAGGCCAGAGCTTCGGCAAAAGCGCTGAGTTGGAGGGAGCAGTGTGGAGAAACATAGGCGTGGTGGCAGAGCATCGCATCGATGGTGTTTAACACCGGACACCTCCGCAGCACCGGACGCAACGCAGCCGCGCGCGCTCCGCCGAGGGGGGCAGCCACCATGGCAGAGGACCAGGGCTGCTGCGCGGGCCAGGGGCGCGCCGCGACGATCAGCGTCCTAATCCTGTCCATCATCGTCTTTTTCCTGAACATCGTGGCGATGCTCTACGCCCTGCAGATCAACGCCTACTACTGGATCATGGCGTATCACCTCGCGGGGACGGTTTGTGTCTTAACGGCCACGTCGGTCTACGCCTGCAAGTGCTGCGGCGAGGGTGGCTTTCCGCTGCGGCGCCTGGGCCAGGTCATGTTTATGTACGCAGCGTGCTGCGGCGTCGTGTGCCTGGTCGTTGTTCTCTCCGTGAAGCACCAGGCCATCGCGGACAACTGCGCCGAGACGATCGAGTGCGACGTGCGCATCCGGGTCCCCGCAGAAGGCGAATGCTCCAAGCCGAACCGCGAGTTCTACCAGTGCATCAACAAAGACGACGACGCGTTGACCATACTGGACGACAACACGTGCGGCAGCGGCAAAATGTACTGTCCGAAGTGGCAGCCCCACGGCTGCCACGACGACGACGAGCTCTGCCGCGCGTTCTGCACGAAGAAGGCCTGTATCGACTACTGCAGGCCGTGGAGCGAGGACGACGCCGACCAGTGCAGCGACCGCCACGACTGCTTCACGTTCACGCAATACATTGAAACGTACACAATCCCGTGGTGCGTCGCCGCTGTGGTCATCCTCCTGGTGCCCGCGCTCGCCCTGGCGGGCAGCGCCGTCGCCGCGAAGGAGCCGGAGCGCGTGCGACCCGGGCTTACGCTCGAAATGCGGGAAATGCCGCCCATCGTCGCGGCCGTGGCGATCCCGGCGGGCATGCAGCCGTACCAGGCCTACCCCGGCCAGCCGCCCCAGATGGTCCCGGCGGCGGCGGTCGCGGGAGCGACGCCCCCTGTGGAGGCCAAGGTGATCTCGGAGGAGGGCGCGATGATGCTCTGACCCTTTTGCGGGGTGTTTCTGTAACTATTTGTTCAAGTTTATTTGTCCACGATGGCGTGCGGGTATTGAGCTCTCAAAAAAGCCGCGCTCTCCATTGAAAGGCCGCATCTGGCGCACTGTGCGTTGCTCATCTCAGCGCCAGGCGACGCGCATTCATTCAAGAAGGACCATATCTCTCATTTGCGAGAGCCGCGCTGCGTCTTACGGTAGCAAGTTCGTATTCGGGTGCGCGCGCTCAGGATGGCAGCCAGCGAAGCGCGCGCGCTCAGCATGGCAGCCAGCGAAGCGGACATCCCCTACCTCCTCGACGCCATCGCCAGCGCCACGGGCGGCCTGGCCGCCCACCGCGCGGCGGCGCAATTGGCCGAGTGCCTCGCCTCTGCGGCGGGCCCGGTTGTCGCCCGGGCCTACGCGCCGGCGCTGCGCGCGCTCGCGCCGGTGGCGCTGGCGGCGCGCAGTGGCGACGCGACGCTCGCGCACGCGGCGACGCTGTGCGCGGTCCTCGCCTCGACGGCGTGCGCCGCCGCGGCGCCGCGGTCGCGGACCGAGATAGCCGCCGTCGCGCAGCTGCTCCAAAACGCGACGAGCGCGGCGCCCAAGCCGTCGCCGAGCAAGCGCAGGAAACGCAAGGGCTTCTTCGCCAAGGAGAAAGACGACGCGGTGATGTTTCCAGAGATGGCGTCCCCGGAGCCTGCGCGGTGCCTGGCCCTGCACCCGTCGGCCTCGCCGCGGCGGGCGGCCTGCGCGCTCGCGCGCCTCGCACTGCGGACGCGGGGCCGCGCTCAGGAGGGCGGCTTCTACGGGTCGCGGCCCGTCGACGACCGGGGCGCGGCCCGCCTCGCCTTCGGCGACGCGGGCGGCCTCGAGGCGCTCGGGGCGCTGGGCGGTCCAGATGTTTTGGAGGCGGCCGCGGAGGCGTGCGCGGGCTGCCCCCAAAACGTCTCTAGGTTGAGGGCGACGGGGCTCGTCGCGGCCGCGGTCGCGGCGATCCCGGCGGAGGCGGCGCTGCGTCTTATCGTGGACGCGACGCACCTCCACCCGCCCTCGACTCGGCTGCTGGGGCGCCTGGCGGGGATGGCGAAGCTGACCCAAGTCGTCGACGGCTTCGACGCGCGCCTGCTGGCGCTGACGGCGCTGGCCAACTGCCTGGAGGTCGACGTGGAGAACTGCAAAGCGTACGAGTGCGAGCCCCTCGCCCGGCGCCTCGCGGCGCTCCTCCAGAAAATCAGCTTTGACGATTCCAGCGACTGGAAGGTCGAGGACGTTTTGGAGGGGGCGCACTGCGCCGTACCGCTGGCCTGCGTCGCGCGGCGCGCCGCATGTCGAACGAACGCGTTGCAGGCGCTCACCGGGGCGGCGGTGGAGCCGACGGCGCTCGCGCGGCTCCTGGAGGCGCTGGCCGTCGTCCAGGCGCGGTCCGGAGCTCTAGATAGGGACACGGCGGCGGCGCTTGCTGTCTTAGTCCACGACCTGAAGAAGTTGTTCCCGGGCGGACCGCCGACGCCGGAGCCCAAACGCGGCGCGCGGCAGCAAACGTCGTCCGTCGGCGTCGAGACGCCCACGTCCGAAGGCGCCCCCTCGTCGCCGCCGCGGACTCCGTGAGGCCACAAGGGCCCCGTAAGAACCAAGCATGAAGTTCATATACGATTAACATTGTTTTTTACTGGAAGTAACAGGGGACGGCCACGCTCGCTCATTGTAAAAAAAGCGGGCGGCGGGGATTGAGTTCCGCTCGTTGGGGGGTGGGGGCGACGTGCGTCGGGGGGCTCAGGTCGGGGGGTATGTAGTTCAGAAGTCGCCGAGCGCCCGGGGGAGCGCGCAGGGCGAGCCCGGCAGCGGCCGCGCGGTCACCGACTTCGGCGACGCCAGCGGCGACTCCAGCAGCAGGCCCCACCCCTCGTCCAGGCTGGGATCTAATAACGCGCGGCTCACCTGGCGCGGGGCCATGGTCGGCTCCTTCTTGGGCTCGAGCCGGCGCCGCAGCGCGTGCACCTCGTCCGCCAGGCCGGCGACGACGCGCACCTGCTGCGCCAATAGCGCGAAGACCTCGTCGTAGCTCTGCTGCTGCGAGGCCAAGGCCTCCCAGCCGTGCGCCCGCAGCGGCTTGACGACCCGCACCCAGCGGTCCCGGTAGGCCTCGCTCGTGCGGTCGGGCAGCGTTTCGACGAACATGAGTTCGGACTGGCGCGTCTCGACGAGCCAGGCCAGGCGCCCGTCCTCGGGGCCCGTCCACGGGCGCTCGGGCGCCCGGCGCCTGCGGCGCTTCGCGGCCGGGGGACTTCGGGCCGGCGCGGGGTGGCTCGCGGCGAGCGGGCGGAGCACGGTCGCCATGTCGCCGTTTATGCTGTTTTTAGATTAAGGTGGAGCAAGAAGCAAGCTCCACCGCACGTCGGGTTGGTCCCGGGGGGCGCTGTTTTTAGATTAAGGTGGAGCAAGAAGCAGCTCCACCGCGCTCTGATGAAGAACGCTGACGCCTGTTTTTAGATTAAAGTGGAGCAGGAAGGACGCTCCACAAGTTGCCTGTTTTTAGAGAGCAGGAAGGACGCTCTATGATTCGCAATTTTAGATTAAGGTGGAGCAAGAAGGGAGCTCCACCAGCTAGCTATGCTAGCGGTGCTGGTATGCACGCTGCCCCGGCGCCGGTTTGCGGCGGCGACGGATGGTGTTTGTGGGTACCGTACGCGGTAGAGGGCGCGCTGGTCGGCGCGGTGGTATGCGGTGCGGTGGCGCTTCTTCCGTAGCCGATTTAAGGCCGGCGCGGTGTCAACCTGACTTAGGAAATGGAGCTACATAGTTGCACTGAATTTGCTGATGGAAAAACACCGCGCAGACCGGTGCGGGGCGCGGGGCGCGACTAAAGCCGCCCCCGAGGCCTGGGGCGAGAGGTCGGGCCGAACCCAGCACCGTCTCAGACTCCGTGGCTATTCGTGGCTGCCCCTTGTGGCTGGCCTCCGACGCGGCGACGCCCCGCGCTGCCCGCGCCTCGCCGCGACGATGGAGGTTGTCGAGGTGCCCTCGCATGACGTGTGCACGCCGCGGCAGCGCTTCAGAGCCGCGCAGCAACGAGCCACGGCCATTGCGGCGCACGTCGACGCCCGGGCGCGCTTCGCCACGGAGGAGCCATCGCCCGGCGACGCGGCGGACCTCGCCACCTTCGCCTCGCGCTTCGCGCAGCGCGTCGTCGACAACGCGGTCGCCGCGCGCGTCCGCTGACGACGCGCGCCGCGCGTTCCCCTTGTAATACCCCTGTTTCTATCTGCCGCGGTGGCATGAAGGACGCTTCCCGCTCGGCGCCTTGGGTCTTTCGTCTCGTCGGGGTCCCCGCACGCGTAAACGGGCGCCGGCGGCTCGCGAACTTTTCTCCGGGGTTCGCTCTCCTGTGGCCTGGGATGCGAGCGGGACTATGGCTCGCACGTGTGGGAGCTCGTGGGGCCAGCTTCGCATTTGCGCGTGCGTGCGGGCTGTTTAAAGTTTTTTAGTATTTGAACGACCTCGCTTGTGGACGCTTAAACGCTGCCGCTACCGCACAGTTTGAATTGTGACGTTTGTGAGACGTTCTCTGACTCCAGGAGCCAACGCAGTCGAAAATTCATCCGGCGAGCCGTCGTTCCGGCCGCATAAAGAGCAGCCATCAAAAGGCAGCCAAAAGGCAGCAGACATGTTCGCCTTCGACATCGCCGGCCTCACGCTTGAGGTGGCGCCGCCGGACACGGGCCGCGTGCGTTTAGTCGCGGTGACGTCCGGGCTCTTGGAGGCGCGGCCGCACGAGATCGGCGCCGACTTCCCCGACCGCGTGAGTAGGAGCGCCTGGTTGCGGGCGTGTCGAGGCGGCGGCGGCGGCAACGGCGACGCCACCTCGTATTTAAACGACGTCTTCGACGCCTTAGTGGATCCGAGCGACGCCTTGGGCGACGGCGGCGAGCTCAGGGTCGCTGCAGCACTCTTAAGTGGCGCAAGAAAATCTGAGAAGCTCGCTTCCGCTTTCGAAGTACTAGGACCGGAATCCCTAGACCTCAACGGGGTAGCTCGTCTACTAAGAGCGGCGTTGGCGTCCATCGCCTTTGCGGCGTCCGACGAACCGCTAAGCGACATCAGCGACGCCGTGAACAGCGAAGCGGCGCAACTAGCGGAGGACGTGTGCCAGCACGCCGCGGGCCCGGACGAGGTCTCGTTCGACGAGTTCGGGAACTGGTACAACGGCCGGGGTTTCGAGCTGGCGCCGTGGCTCGAACTGCTGGACCTCACGAAGTGGCCCGTGGACGGGCGGGGCGAGCTGCAGGCAGAGAGCGAGGAGGAGGAGGAGGAGGAGGAGGAGGAGGCAACGCGGGCCGTGGTGGCCTTCGAAGTGGCCACCGACGACGGCTCCGCGCAGGACGACGACGGCCAGGTGTTAGTGTTACGGGCGGCTTTTAGTCTCCAGGCCGTGGGGCGGCTGCGGGATCTGGTGATGGGGTCGGGGCTGGGCGACTGCGACGCTTCTGTCTTATGCGGGTACGTGTCGCGCGCGGCGACCGCGGCGGGGCGGTTGGATCGAAGGGCTTTTTCCAGTGTCATTGCGGAGATCGCGCCGGACGATGAATCTGCGGAGCGCCACGCGCCCCTCTTGCATTATTTGTACGGGGCGTTCGTGCGGGACGAGCAATTGGGCGCGGATGCGGCCGAAGTAGCCGCCGGCCTGTCCTTACTATGTGCCGGGTCCAAATCGTCCAAGCTGGCCGTGGCCTGGGAGCTCTTCGCCGACGGCGACAAGTGGGACGGGGCCTTATCTAGGAGAGGCCTCTGGCGCTACGTGCGGTCCTTCCTCGCGACGCTGCTGGCCGTGGCCTCGCTGCCGGACGGCGCGGCCGGCGACGCCGCCGTCGCCGAGTGCCGCGTGGACGTCGCCGACGACGCCGACGACGCGGCGGTGGCGCTCGCGGCGGCCGTCTTCGCGGACGCGGGCGGCGACGACCTCGTGGCCTTCGACGACTTCGCGGACTGGTACACCGAGGGCGGCTACAAGGTCGCCTCCTGGCTCGAGCTCCTGGACCTGTCCAAGTGGGTCCTCTAGACACGCGCCCCCCCTGCGAGCACTAAGGGAGTTTTTTCGTCAGCTAGCACTACAGAGAAGACCGTTCCAGTGACATACTCGGAAGAAACTACGAATCAGGAACTCTTTACCACGAGGCTCTTCACAAGGCTCTCCCACGTCCCGTGCCAGGACTCCTCCTCGGCCACCAGGGCGTCGTAGTGCGCCAGCATGTCGGCGTTGCTCGACTCGTAGTACGCGTAGTATTCCGCGAACGCCGCGTCGCGCGCCTTCACGAACACGCGGTGCGCCGTCGTGACAAGCGCATCGCACGGCTCGCCCGCGCGCGCGACGACATAGGCCCACGGCCCCTCCAACTCCGCTTCCTCGGGCGCCTCGGTCGGCTCGGCGTCCGCGGGCGGCGCCTCGCCGGCGTCGTCGGCCGGCTCTTCGGACACCGCCTCGTCGCTCTCGACGCGCGCCATGGCTGTAGCGTCGACGCCCGGCCAGCTCCGTGCCTGGAAGCGCCTGCCGCGTCCCTCGCCGAAGCTAAGCCCCGTCTCTTGCAATATCTCGCCCTCGGTGTCGGGACTCGCCAGGCGCCGCATCTTCCGCAGCCGCTTCAGGGATTTGCGCTTCACGTAGATGTTCTCGTCGCCGGGGAGCCAGCCGAGGTCGTCCGCGTAGGTCAGGCCGTCCAGCGTGGCGCAGGCCTCGGTCGTGCTCTTCGCGAGGCGACTCACGAAGCGCCGCGCGACCACGGCGGCGTCCTTGACGACCGTTTCCCGCGCGTCGGCGACCGCGGCCTTGACCTCTTCCCGGCGCACGGACTCCGCTTCGCACAGTTGCGTCAGGTCGGCGCGCGCGTCGGGCCGCCCCAATTGGGGCCGCAGCGCGCTGCGGTGCGCGTCCCGCTTCCGCGTCCAGGCCCGCATGGCCTCGCCGAACTTCTTGGCCGTCGCCGCCCGCGCCGCGTTCGCCTCGGCCTTGCTCCGGTGCACCAGATCGGCGATGACCGCCGCCGGCGCGCCGAGCACTTCCGGGTCCGGCGGCACGGGCGCCTTGGCGACGAGCGCCTCGAGGCAGTGGACCTGCGCTCGCAGCTTCCGCGCGGCCTTCTCCCTGTACCCATCGTCACCCAAGACCTTCCGCCGGCTCTCGGCGAGCCACTTCCGCAGCGACTCCGGCACGCCGTCCTCCCCGAGGCGGTCTTCCTTGCCCTCGCTCGTGTAGAGTTCTTTCGTCTCGAGCTTGCACGACTCCTCCACGGCGTCGACCAACTCGGCGAGCGTGCCCTCGCGCGGCGCGCCCATGGCAACGAGCGCCGCGGTCACGTCGTCGAGCTCGAGCGCGTCGTCCGCGTCGACCTCTACTACTTCATCCTCGGTGGGCTCCTCGGCGGATTCCGGCAAGGACGTCTGCGCCAGGGGGTCCGCGTCCTGGAGCGGGACCTTGTCCGGCTGCGGCAGAAAATTCAAGTATGACGCGCGCCACCGCGTCAACGTGCGAATGGCCCGCAGCAGCGCCAGGAGCACGCGCGATCTAGGCGCCGTGGCAGCCTCTTCGCCCACTTCGTCGGACGCGTGCCGGACCTCGTCGCAGGTCGCCTCCAGCGCGCCCAACAACGCGTCGACGCGGGCCGCCTCCCGCTCGTCGCGCGTCTGCTCCGTCCGCAGCTGCTCCTGGGCGTTGCGCCGCGGCGCCCCGTACGTCATGCCCAGGCCGTACATCAACGACAGGTCCTCGAGGCACTGGGCAGCGACCTCGTGGAAGGACCGCAGCCCCGTCGCGGCTCGCGCTTGCGTCTCCCGCAACTCGTCAACCTTCTCCAGGCGTTGTGTCACCGAAACCCGGACCCGCTCCCCGAGAGACTCCAATTTCTCCCTCAACCACTCCTTCTCGGTCCCGCTGAAGTCGCCGCCGTCCTCGAAGAGGCGCGTCGCTTTTAATAAGACCTCGTTCAGCTGAAATAGTTTGTGGGGCTCGTGCATCGTGTACTTCTCCAGGGCCTCTACTTCTTGTAAACAATCAACGTGGAACAACGCGGCGAGCTTCTTGCACTTGGACTCGACGCCTTGCAGCGTCGCGAGCGACTGCTGCGCCGGTAAGAGTTCCTGGAGCCTGCCCAGGTCCACGCAGAACGCCTCGACCTTCTCAAAACTTATTTGAATCGCTCTTCCAAAGTCCCCCTGGTGGCGCCGGTCGCGCTGCAGGACCACCCTTAAATGCCGCTCCTTGCGCTGGCGGTGCGCGATGAGCTCGCCCTCCCGCGGCTGTCGGAACGACACCTCGGAGCGGCCCTTGCGGGGCCAGTGCGTTCTCAACCGTTCTTCGAGCTCGTCCGTGTAGGCGGTGGTCCGGTCCTCCGTTAACGCGGCGAGGGTGTCTCGTCGTTTCGCCGCCCGGGCCTCCATGTCGCTCATAACGGACGCCCGCAACGTGTCCAATAGTTCCACGAGCCGCGTCTCGGGGAGGGCGATGGCCTCCACGCAGGCCTCCTCGTTCCCATCCACGGGCGTGTCCGAGACGTCTCCCTTAGACCGCCGTTCAATGCTCGCCGCGCGGTGCGCCTCGACGTCCAGCACCAACGCCTCGTACTCAGCTTGGTCGGCCTCCGACAGGCCCTTCACACCCGACAGGAAGGCGTCGTCCCTCGCATCCAAGTACGCGTCGCGGGCCCGGCCCCGCAGCTCGGCGGCCTCGTCGGGGGCCAGCTCCGCGAAGTCCTCGCTGTACCAGTTCACGGGCTCGGCCTCCTCCTCTTTTGCGGGCGCCGGCGCATTGGCCTCCTCGGTCGCGTCGCCCTCGATGGTCACCTGCTTTGGTGGTTCTGCCTCCGGCGCCCCGTAGGTCAACACTGCCTCCACTAATCCATCAAGCGGCAATAAAACGCTGCGGGCCGCGCCGACGTTGATGGCGTAGGTCTCGCCGCCCTCGTCCGTACCTTGGACATGTAAACCGAATAACTCACAAGCTATTGCTTCGAAGCGCGCGGCCTCCGCCTCCTGGTTGACGGGGTGCTCCCGCGCCTTTTTCGTGCTGTCGCCGTGGAAGGCGCGGTACTGGGCCTCGACCACAGTCAGGTTCTCGAGCACGTGACTAAAAGCGGTTTCCAACGCCTCGTCGTCGGCCGCGCGGCGCAGGTTGTGGCACTCCTGTCTCAAGGTTTCCTCCGTGGCCTCATTTCGCAGGCGCTGATCCTCCTTGATGTCGAAGAGGTCCTCCTCCATGGCCTCGTCCATGTGCGTCTCCTTCTCGTGATTTGCTTCGACGGCCTCGGCGACCCTGCCATAAAAATCGCACACTTTACAGGCGACGTCACACAATTTAGTGGATTGCTTCCCCAAATAAGTACAGACCTCCTTGGCCAAACTGAGGTGCTCCTCGTGTCTCATCGCAATCACCGCCTCGCAGTCTTGCGTCACGACGGCGTCGACCGCCGCGTTACATAACTGCTTCATGTCTAACGCCTTCGCCACGTCTTCTAGCAGCTCAATGACCGTGTCGCCGTCATCGTCCAGCTCGCAGACGCTCACGAGCATGGCGACAGTTTTCTGTACGTTTCTCACAGCGCCCATGTTGATGGCCGGGCCCTCGTAGCCCGTGTAGGCCGTGGCCGTGCCCCTTTTTGAACTTTGGGAGCCCCGGCGCGACTGGGAGTTGCGCTGGGTGCCCTTCGGCTCGCCGCTCTGGTCCGCATTGTCTTCAATTAGATGTTGCAGGGCTTCCTTTGCTTTGGCGAGTTCACTTAGAAGTAAGTCATCGAGCCCCTCCACCTGCAATAGGTGGTCGACTTGACTTTCTAATAACGGTAGCAGAGGAGGCACCTCCGGTCTTCCGGCCTTCCTTAGACCCTCAAGTGTATTCAACAGCCCCTCTCTTATGGACTGCTTCCCCTGCGTCTCGAGCACGTTATCCAGTTCGCGCCCACACCGTAACACGCTCAAGCGCCGTTTGGCCTCGTCCAGCACTCTCGCGTACACGATGTCGTCTTCCCGCAGTTCGGCGACGAGTTGCCTCAACTCCGGCTTCAAGCCTCCGGCGGACCGGAAGAAGTCCTCCCTTTGTGGATCTAAAGCCACATCTTCGAGGGACTGAGCGTACGTCGCGAGGTCGGGCTCCTCGCTCAACGCGCCGTATGTATGCAGCTCCCGCCTCAAATCCTCGCGCGTGGCCAGGGCGGCGTCGTGCGACTCTTCGACTAATTGATTTAACGCCTGTTCGTGGGCCGCCGTCGCCGTCGCTTCGGACGCGCGGATGGCCTCGAACCGCGTTTTGGCTTCAGAAGCCTTCTCGGACGCCAAGTCCGGGCAGGTCATGGCCTCGACCTCTTTGAGGAGGAACTGCCTCGCTTCGTCCGACGCGAGCTGCTCCGCCTTGATGAGATCGAAGCGTCGTTTCCGGGACGGCGGGTTCACGAACGCCTGGGATTCTAATGTTTCCCTAAATTCGCGCACCGCCCGGTCGTGCCTTAGTAGACGCCAGGCCTCCCTTCTTGATCTCCAGCTCTCGATGGCTTGTAGTCCAATACCGACGTCCTGCTTTTCTAGGAGCGCCAACAACTCGGCGTGCGACTTGCGGTTGGCTATGATGACCGCGTTGAGTTCAAACGCATCACTCTCAACAACGCGCTCGATCTCGCCCGGCGACTTGAAGGCGATCTTTAGCAAGGTGTCCACCAAGTGCCGGAGCTCGCCGCCGGCGCTTGCCGCGCGGCCCTGCTCCAGGCCCTCCAGGGTCTCGCCGAAGCGCCGGATGGCCGCGTGTCTATTTTTGAGCGTCGCTTCTAGAGCCTGCCAGCAACGTGTGAGGTACTCCGCACCCTTTGTGACTAATAGGTCATCCTGGTCGAGTTCGGCGAAAATCGTCGCGGTGGCACCGTCGACCGTTTCTAGCGCTTCGGTGATACTTGTCGACGCGTGGAGCAAATCGACTTCCACTTGGTCGCTGATGCCGCTGAGCGTCGTCGCAAAACTTTTGATCGCGCCGTCGTGCGCTTCCCGCTTCGCTAACAACCGCGCCGCGAGCTTGGGGAACTCGGTCCGCACGGGGTCGTCCTTGCCCCGCTGGAAGCTGAGGGCGCCCACCTCGGCCAGCTCCCGGAGCTGGGTGGGGACGTCGGCGGTCATCACGAGCTCGTTTTTGGTGCTGGGGCTGCCCACCAGCGTTTCGCTATGCGTTTGCCGCGCCACCACGTGTTCGCGGTCTTTTTAAGGTACTACCGGCACGCTGCGGTCACCGCGTGCGCCCGTCAGCGTCGCACGGCAGCCTATTTACAGCCGCCCAGCGCTACTCGGTTACTTTTTAGCGGCTCGCTCCCAGGCGCCAGTAGAGGGCGCGCGACAGCAGGAGTTTCACGTCGGTCGGCTCTACCCATAGGCTCCACCCCCTACTCCATGGCCACCGGTGGCGCTTGATGGCGGGTCTAGATGTAGGGCGCGGTCGGGACTGAACGGGCCCGGATCTACTACCCAGATCTCTATCCCGGACCTCTAGAGGGGCGGTCGATCGCGGCGCCTCGTAAAACAACAAAACGTTAGGAGAAGTCCGACTGGCTCCGCACGCGCGCCAAAGGCGGCTCCGCGACGTCGTCGCGCGCGAGTGGCAGGCACAACCTAAACGCGTCGGCGCCGTTCAGGTAGTACTTGAAGAGGCGCTCGTCGCGCGCGAAGCCCAGCTTCTCATATAATGAAAGCGCGATCAAGTTCGTGGTCTCCGTTTCCAGGATGACCTCCTGGCAGCCCATGCCCCGCATGCGCTCGATCGAACGACACACAAGCGCGGTGCCGATACCTGTTCTCCGGTACTCGTTGTTCACGGCCAGCATGGCAATGTAGCCCCGGTAGCACGTCTCGCCCGCGACGAGCGTCGAGTTCTCCACCTCGGCCTTGGAGACGACGCACGCCACCGTCTCGCCATTAATTCGCGCCAACAGACATAAACTGGGCCAGTTCTTCACGAAGTACCGGTACGTGAAGATGGAGTAGGGCTCGCTGAGGTCGTTGTCGACCATCTTCATCACCTCCGGGAGGTGGACTTCCCCCTCGTACTCGCACCACTCCACGCCCTCATGTCTACTTGCGCAGAGCTCCCTACTCAATTCTTTGGAGCGCTCGGCCTCGCGCCGTCGTCTTTGATCGTCGAGAGATGTTTGCGCGAGCTGGCGCGCCGCCTCGTCCGCGGCGGCGTCCATCGGTTGCGCGTCGTTGATGGCGGGCTGCTTTTTTGGTTTGCTCTTTTTCTTCTGCTTGGTCATGCTCGCTTATGAAAAAGCCCGGGCGCGTCGGCGACGGCTCGAGCTCTTTTGCGCCGCGGCGGCGAGGAGGCTGCTGCGGTGCCTGTAGCGTGCGCGTAGCCGCGGTTTCTTTTCTCGTCGCGTCCGAAGGCTCCTTGTCGACCACTGGGGCTTCCTACGCGACAAACGCCAGCGCAACTCGGAAAAAACGGATTGCCCGTTTCATAACTTACGGGTTTTACGCAGGCTGCACCAAATGTGCGTGGCTGCCGCACGGATGCATGGCAGCAGTGGACTCGCATCAATTTGACTCGCGTGACTTCGCAGCACTGCGACGCGAGCGTTCGGCCGCCAGGAATTGGCCTAGACTTGGAGCAGAGCTCTGACTGGATTTACACGCTGAGCCTCTGTGTCTGCAGACACCCCTGAACCAGCGAAATGGACTCGACATGACTACGACACTGGTTGCACGACCCGCACCTGAGCCGCAACCTCTAGTCTTGCCCGACCCACCGGCGCCGCCGGAGCCCGCGTCTGCGCCATCGGTCCCACCGGCGTCATCGGACCCACCACCGCCGCCGGAGCCCGTCGCGCCGTCGGAGCCGAAACCGCTCTCGCGCGCGGCACAACGGAGACTGCAACGAACCGTCGCACCAGTACGCGTCTCGGCACGCGTCGCGGGCCTCGAGGTCTCGGCGCACGTGCTGCCCTCGACGATCGGTCTCTTCGTGCCCCACGCGTTTCCCGGGGCCAAGGGCCGCGAGCGGCGCCTGCGAGTGGTATGTACGATCCAACCGGCCCGCTTCGACATCATGCTGATCAATGAAGCGACCGAGGCGGAGCGCTGCCGCCTCTTCAGAGAATATGCGTCTTACGCCGACGCCTTCGCCGCGGCACTACCGCCGGGGCGCTTCTGTGAATATGGAGATCTGGACGGCGTCGCGTGTCGCGCGCCACAAGGACCCTCTTCATTTAATGAGGTCGAGGTTGTGGCCGCGGTGATCGGGTACCACCGCATACAGATCGGCGGCGTCTCCATCGTAGACCACCCGACACTTAGTACGAGTATCTACCTCGGGTCGATCGTGACGGATGTGGCCGACGATGAAATATGTAGCGTGTTAAGTGTGTTAGGATAGTGAATACTTCCGTCTGAGTGGAGCGCCTCACTCAGATTGAGCACGATCCCATTGTACGGGTTCTTTAAAACCCGCGTAGACCGGCGGCTTTCTGAAGAGTACACTGGGCTAATAATAATAAGAGCTTTACGAATAGCTTGAGCACACCTGGGTGCCCGAAACGCTAGCTCGACAATTCGTCAAAACCCGCGTCGAGAGCCTGGAATCGTTTCGCACAAGACTCGATTGCATCCGCTGCTGTACGCTGTTTCGCCGTTTAAAGTCGATCGTAGTCGTACATATTTGCTTTTACAACAACAGCAGACTCGAAACTCTGCGTTGCATACCTATTTGCACACCTCGAAAACTGCGAGCACTGAGCCACTTTGACATGCAGCCATAAACGTGCTGTTGGCGCACGCGCGTCGGCGCACTATGCCGTCCATGTGCCCCTGGTCGCAGACGCCGCTCGACGAAACGTCCAGCCCGCCGCTGCCGACCTGCGACCTGCTCGTGATCATCGCAAAGGTCGTGAACCAGCTCCTCCAAGGCGCAGCGGCAGCGGCAAAGGACGACGTCACCAAGTTCTGCGCGCTGACGCCGCCGCAGATCAGCGTGCCCAACTACCTGCAGCGCATCGGCCAGTACGCCGACTGCTCGCCCGGGTGCTTCGTGCTCAGCATGGTCTACATCGACCGCCTGGGCATGCGGCTGTCCCCTTTAAATGTGCATCGACTCCTCATCACGGCGGTCTGCGTGGCGAGCAAGTTCCTGGACGACTCCTTCTACCCGAACTCCTTCTACGCGCAGCTCGGCGGCATCCCATTAGACGAGCTGAACCGGCTCGAGGTGGAGTTCGTCTTCGGGCTGAACTTCAGCCTGAACGTGACGCCGGGCGAGTACGACCGGTACTACGCCGGCCTGCGCCTCCGGGCGGACCCGTCGCTCGCCGAGGTAGTTTGTTAAATGTCTTAGGATCTACATGTCCTCGTCGTCGTCGTCCGCGATGACGCGCCGCTTCCGCGCCGCGACCGGCTCGGCGGCGGCCGCCGCGGCCGGCGCCTCGGCCATGGCCGCGTCGCCGTCCGAGTCCGAGTCGCCGAAGATGCCCGCGCGCGTCGCGGCCTTGGGCTCCTCGTCGTCGATGGGGTCGTCGTCCCCGGACTCGTTGCCCCGGCCGGAGGCCTTCATGCGCGAGTCGAAGGCGCCGCCGTCGTCCTCCTCCTCGTCCGAGTCCCCAAAAATATCGGAGTTCGTGGCCGACGCCGGCTGGCGCGACCCCTTCTTGATCGCGCCCACGTCGCCCACGTCGTCGTACATCCCGGGCTCGTCGTCCTCCATAAATGCTCGGTTCATGTCCGCCGCCGCCCTACTTCCACCGTAGCCCGCGGTATAGTTGCCGCGCGCCTCGCGCTGCTTCCGCCGCGCTTCCCGCCGGATCTCCTCGTCCTTTTGCTTCTCGCGCGCGCGCTTGTCCTGCTCGGGATCGGTCGTCGCGAAAAACTCCTTGACACCCTTGGCCTTGACGACGGCCTTCTTCGTCCGCAGCGAAAAGGCCTTGTGCGCCTCGGACGTCAACGACGGCGGCCGCAGCCGCATCTCCGTCTCGAGGGCCTTTTGGGCGATGAGGCACATGGCGCCCTGCCGGGGCTGGGCTTGTAAACAAAGCCGCTCCGACTTCAGGGGCCGCTCGACCACGTCGTAGCGCTCGTTGCCTACAATAAGTTGCAGACTTCCGTCGGACCAGCGCACCAAGCGACCGTTCGAGGTCCATTTGGGCTTGCCCGCGTCGTCCAATAAGGCCTCGCCCGTCAAAATGTCCTTCTCCAGGCGCCACCGTAGCACCGCCTGGCCCTCGTCGTAATCCTTTTGGGGCTTGTCCGGGTCCCACGGTTCGCTCTCGAAGGCCACGAACTTCGGGACTCTTAGTACCACAGCTTTGGCCGTGGCTGAGGGCACGGACGTGGCCGGTAGGACCAGCTTCTCGACCATGTCGCCCTTGACGATCACGCGCTTCTTCGGGTGGAGCGGTCTCTGGGGTTGCTCCGGGGCGGCCGCCTCCTCGTTGTCGTCGTCGTCCCCGAACAGGTCCTCCATCAAATGCTTCGACGCCGGCTTCGCCGGCTCCTCGTCCGAGTCGGCGCCGAAGAGGTCGGCCATCTTGTGCTCCGCGGCGTCGTCTTTGGCCGGCTCGGCGTCGCTGTCCTCCCCGAAAAGGTCGCCCATGCTCGCCGGCGGCGGCGGCGCGGGCGGTTGGACATCGTCGTCCTCGTCGTCCTCGTCGTCGGCGATGATGCGCCGGCGCGCCTTGGGCGGCTCCGGCACGCTCGCGGCGGGCGCGACGACCTCCTCCTCGTCGTCGCCCGAGCTCTCGCCGAAGAGGTCGCCCATGGTGGTGGCTTCGGCCATGATGTTTTAGGGTATGGGCTCCCGGGGGTGCGGCACGGCAGGGCAGAGGCTGGTGCTCTTGCTGAGGGGGGCGGCGCGGCGCCCGGCTTCTTGCACTGTCTTATAGGATAAAGAACAGCTTTAACGCGAGGCCGCAATCGTCGCTCTGAGCAGCTGTCTCGTCGTGGACGGAGCCGCGGCAGCGATTTGAGCCCTGGACGGGTTTTATACCGCGCGCCTTAGCTCGCTGCAGCCTGAGCTCCACCCGCGGCAAGCTGTATAGGTTTCTTTTTGGGTGCTTTCGTAACTCGGACCTAAAGCCTTGCCGCAGTGCAACGGACGGCGCGTACACCGCCGTACCGCGGCCCCTGGAGGCATAACTCCTGCAGGCCTCACCTTTAGGCTGCGCGCCGTCGCCGCGACCTAGGAACGCCGCGACCTACGCCAAGCGATGTCGTCCGAAAAACCGGAGGCGAGCCGCCTCGTGCACGCGTGGGCAAGTGGCGTCTGCCGAGGCGCGGCGCCGCAGCTGGCGGCCGCGGCGCCGCCGACCCGCCTCGAGCCCGCCTGCGCCGAGGCCGTGGCCGTGGCCGTGGAAAGGCGTTTGCGCACGGTGCTCGACGCCGCCGCGCAGCGGTGCCGCCGGCGGCGGGGCCAGCGGCTCTCCGGCGACGATTTAAATGATGCCCTCGAAGCCTTAGGCGACGAGCGCGTGCTCGGGCACCCGAGACGCTCGCTGGTGGCCACACTCAATGGCTCCGCTGCGTTGGAACCGAAGGAGCTGGACCTGGACGCGGTCGAGGCGGAGGCGCGACAAAGAGCATTGGTAGCGGCGCCGCCCGAGGCGGCCTTAGCACTGTCCTGGCTCAGCGTCGACGGCCGGGACGCGCGCGAAGATGTTAAAACAAATGATTTAAAGA
>Ga0114994_10000201_pt1 | contig 36166 bp, 25 predicted proteins | sample ArcticOcean_MG_C_9_FD_87043 | JGI IMG/M metagenome (GOLD analysis project Ga0114994, IMG submission 87043) | Marine microbial communities from western Arctic Ocean - ArcticOcean_MG_CB2_152 | ecosystem: Environmental > Aquatic > Marine > Oceanic | place: Arctic Ocean: Canada Basin | collected...
CGGCAGCTCGGGGCAGACGCCCGGGAAGTAGTTCTCCATCTGTTCATAGACTTCGGCGTACTTCTGGTCCGTCCGCCGGTGGAAGACGAGGCTCCCGGGGTCGCGCGTCGCGTAGCCGACGATGGTCGGCACGGGCGCCTCCACCTTAGGTGCGGCCGCCTCGGCGACGACGGCCGGCGCGGCCGCCTCGGACTTGAGCTCGACGACGTCCGCCGCGGCGACCTCGGGGAGCGTCGTCGTCGACGCGCTCACGGTCACGCCGCTGGACGTGTAGAGGTCGTTCACGCCGGACTGCATGTGCAGCTTAGCGCCGGTCCTTGCCTTGATGGGCACCACATAGGCGCTGGCCGTGCTCAGCGCCAGTGCCACGACGACGGACTGCATGACTGCCGGAGTGTTTTACAGCTGTCTTGGGTCCCTAAGTGAATCACAGCCAGCGAATTTTGCTACAATTGCGGCTTGCGTGTCACGCCTCGCGACACAACCCGTCCGTCGCCAAAGTTGCGGATATTTTTTTAAGGAGGGCTCCAAGCAGAGTGGACATCCTTCTAGTATGGCATGCGGGACTCGTGAACAACTTGTGAGCGGTAAGGGTGCCATCGGAGGCCCACGGTGAGCAGAGAGACAAGAGAGGTACGATGGTGGGCAGCGCTGTTCGCGCCGCAGCATCGTAGACATCCAAAGGTCCAGCGTGCGCATTGCGTAGCGACCGTGACGATGGCTGCCCGCAGCATACGCCAGCGACGCGGCCCATAAGATGTTCGTCCTCCTCCTCTACGCCTACCATGAAACAAAACAGGCCCGCGGCAACCTCGTGCACTTTTTACAGCACGGCGCTCTTCCAGTCACGAGCGGCCGGCAGGTGTTTGTGCTCAACGGCCCGCATTCGCTCGCAGCGGCAGAGTTCCACGACGACGATGTGATAGTAGAGCGCCCGAACGAGGGCTTCGACTTCGGCGCCTGGGCCGTTGGGTTAGACCGGGCGCCGGACCATGCGTACACGCACGTCGTCCTCATGAACGCGTCGGTACGGGGCCCCTTCCTGCCTTCTTATGAACCGAGGCCCTGGTGGCGCGTCTTCGGCGAGCAGCTCGACGACGAGGTGGGCCTCGTGGGCACGTCCCTCAACTGCTGGGCGTCTTTGTCAGAAACGCACCTGCAGTCCATGTTCCTCATGTTCGCGTATGAGAGGTTGGAGGACGTCGTGCGTCCTGCAAAGCTCTTAGCATCAAAGAGGGACCACGTTGACGCCGTGTATACGGGCGAGATCTCCTTCTCGCGCGCCTTTTTGGACGCCGGGTACGCCCTGAAAACGCAGCTGGTGGCCTTCCGATCCATTGGGGGTGTGGTGACGCCCGCGGCATCAAGGAACGAGGGCGAGGCGGGGCGCGCGCTGTACGCGATTTGCCGCGATCTTCTTGTTACCAATAAGCACGCGGGCGACGTCCAGTACCCGGGCGAGTACGGCCATACGGACGTGCATCCGCTCGAAGTGGTCTTCGCCAAGACGGGCCGGGGCGTCGCCGCGGCGGCGCTGGAGGCGTACGGGGGGTGGCTGTAGTGGTGTTGTTCTACTCAGGCTACAACTAGTATGTAGTAAAAGTGTCCTTTGGTCCTTTTAGGCAAACAAACGCGGCGAGAACGGCGGACGCGGCGCGGGGCGAGGGGGCGGCGCGGCCCGGCGGGGCCAGGCGCGGCCCGGCGGGGCCAGGCGCGGCCCTATTTAGTCGACCCACTTCTTGAGGATCGCGGCCTTGTTGGCCGCGACCTCCTTCTCGACGGCGGCGGCCGTCATGCCGGCGTACATGGACAGATCGATGGGGTCCTCCCAGGAGAAGAAGCGGATGCCGTTCTCCGTGTAGGGCTGGCGGCCGAAGTGGCAGTAAGCCGCCGTCACGTTGTACTTGGGCTCGCGCAACGCCAAGTCGCGGGCCAAGGCCCCGGGCCGCGCGTCGAACTTGAGCTTGACGATGTCCGTGATGGCCTGGGCCGTCAGGGCGCCGTTCTCCGTGCCGTAGGTCTCCACGAAGAGGGAGAGCGGCTTGGCCACGCCGATGGCGTACGAGAGCTGCACGCACGCGCGCTTGCACAGGCCCGCCTTGACGACGGACTTGGCCATCCACCGGCAGGCGTAGGCCGCGGAGCGGTCGACCTTGGTCGGGTCCTTGCCCGAGAAGGCGCCGCCGCCGTGCGCGCCCCAGCCGCCGTACGTGTCAATGATGATTTTGCGGCCCGTGAGGCCCGCGTCGCCCTGGGGCCCCCCAATGATGAACTTGCCCGAGGGGTTGATGTGCAGGTGGCACGTCTTCCGGTCGTAGATGGACGTGGCCGGCGAGCCGTTCTTCAACGTGATCTCGTTGAGCGTGGCCACCACGACCTGGTCGTGGATGAGCTCGTTCATCTCGGCCATGGAGGGCGCGATGACCTCGGCGCCCGCGTACTTGGTGCGGTTGTCCTTGCCGTCCTGCTCCTCCGTGCGCTTGGCCTTGAGGGGCTCGGCGTGCTGCGTGGAGATGACGACCGTGTGGATGCTCAGGGGCTCGACGCTGCCGTCCGTGTGCTGCTTGTAGTTGATGGTGACCTGGGTCTTGCCGTCCGGGCGCAGCCACCAGAGGGAGCCGTCCTTGCGCACCTCGGTGAGCTTCTTGCCCAGGCGCGTGGCCACGAGGTGCGTGAGGGGCATGCAGTCCGAGGTCTCGTCGGAGGCGTAGCCGAACATGATGCCCTGGTCGCCGGCGCCCACGTCCATCTCGTCCTTGCCCACGTGCACGCCGCCAGCGATGTCGGGGGACTGCTTGTTGATGCGCACGAGCACCTCGCACGAGTCGCAGGACAGGCCCTTGGAGTCCACCGACGACAGGTCGTCCTTGAAGGAGTCGAAGCCGATCTCGCGCACCTGGGCGCGCACGATCGCGTCGTAGTCGAGCTTGGCCTTGGTCGTGATCTCGCCGAAGACCATGACCATGTTGTCCTTGGTCGCCGTCTCGCAGGCCACCTTGGAGTAGGGGTCCTGCTTGAGGCAGGCGTCGAGCACGGCGTCCGAGCACTGGTCCGCGAGCTTGTCGGGGTGGCCCTCGTTCACCGACTCCGAGGAGAACATGAAGGTGCGCCTGTGGGGTGGGAGCGTGAGCGCTTCAGCGGGCGCGGGCGGTGCGCGCGCGACGGAGTGTGCCGCTGGATGTTGTGTGTTGATCGCTGCTGGAGTCTGCGGCGCGTCGGCGGCGTGCAGCAGCAGCGCGTAGCACTGCAGCGTGCGTGCGCCGCGTGCAAGAGGTGTTGTAATAGTAGCGCATCTCGCCGACGGCTCCAGCTGCGCAGCTCGTTGCATAATGACACTGCGTCTGACTCCTCGGCCGCCACACGCTGCTTCTTAGCGGCAGTCATTTTGTTATCGTGTTGTCCTAGACTGAAATTTGGTCGATAATGCCACGAGGTCCTCGATCGTGTACACAACCTCGCTCGATTTTTTGGGCGCCCCGCAAGCTCTCTAAGAGGCCAGTTATATTCATCAAAGGAGCAACACAAGACGCTTGGGACGTTTAATAAGTTTTTGCACGAACAAAGAAACCCGCATGCCCAAAACAGCAAAGTTCCGCGTCGATCTCTACGTCGACAAATAATTAACAACCACACACACTTAGGACCCGCCGCCCTTCCGCTTCCCCCCGACCATGGCCTTGAGCAGCTTCTTGAACTTCTTCTCGTCCTTGGCGGCGGCCGCGAGGTCGGCCGCGGCGTCGACCCCGCCGTGGGGCCCCTTCTTCTCCGTAGTAACAAGCTCCAGCGCGACCCGCACGTCCGCGGCCAAGAATACGACGGGGTACCGCGTCCGCACGAGGCGCGCGACCTCGACGACGCAGGCGGACGGTAGGACGCCGTCCCGCTGCGCCCGCAAGACCAGTGACAAAGAGTTTTGCCGCAGCACCGTCGCGAAGAGCGTCGCGCTCACTTTGAGCGCGGCTGATATGTCCTCCGTCGCCATGTCTTCGGACCATTCGGACGCCGTCGGCCGCGTCAGCTGCACCTGGCACAAGAGCAACGCGCACCTCTCTACATCTCCGCACTCGCCTCGCATCAGCCGCAGGCAGACCTTGAGCGCGACGCCGACCGCGCCGCGCAACGCCGGCGCACATAGGACCATCTGGCCCCTTGCCACTTCCTGGAGCGCGCCCACGACCGAAGCGGAGAGGCCCGCGAAGCACTTTTCAGGAACGGCGCTCACAACCAACTCGAGCACCCGCAGCGCCGCGGGCGCCGACGCGGCCCGGAACGCGCCCAAGGACACCTGAAGCCCCAACAGCGCGGGCTCGAACGCCGCGTGCAAGACCTCCTCGTGCAGCACGCCGCGGCAGGCCTCCGCGCTCGTGGCCTGGCCGTCGCGCTTCTTGGGCGCGTCGTCCTTCCAGTTCGGCGCGACGAGCGCCGCGAGGACGGCGCACGCGGCGTCGGCGGCCCGCGCCGGGTCCGCGACGTCCTCGTCCAGGGCGGCCGGGTAGGCTTGAGCTGTTCGCAAGACACCGGCGCCGGCGACGCCCGCGACCCGCGTCGCGGCACTTAAGTCGTTGAGGAGCAAAGGCCGCGCCGTGGCCACGACGCACGCGAGGGCCAAGTGCGCGGCGGCGAACTTGCACGGGTCCAGGGCGTCGCAGGCCTCCGCCCGCTGAACGCAGCTCACCAATAACGGTTGTAAACGGTCCGTGCCATGGGCCATCCGGGCTAAGCACCGGCACGCCAGCGCCAGGACCGGCTCCCGGCCCGCCCGTAATGGCGGCTCCCCGATGTCGCTGGAGACAATGTGCTCGGCGACGCGCCAGGCCGCCTCCGAGGACGACGTCGGGTCCGCGTCGAGGAGCCGCATGAGCGCCACGAAGCCGTGCCGCCGCGCGGTGGGGTGCCGGGCCGCCGCGAGGCGCGCCGACGCTTCCGCAAAGGCCGCCAGGGGTCTGAGCTTCGAGGACGCGACGGCCTGAAGAAACAAGCCGCAGCACACGCCGGTCTGCGCGTCGACGACGGACGCGACCGCTTGAACAACGGGCCCGAGCCCGAGCTCCGCGAGCGGCGCGCGGAGGGGCGACGCACTCAAGAGGAGCACGGCGCGCGCCACGCTCAGGACGCCGGCCGGGTACGCCGCCACATTGTCCCGGCACGCCTGCAGCACCGCCTCCGGCGAAGTATTCGAGCAGGCCCGCACGCCGTCCGCCAGGACCTCCCGTTCGATGTCGTCCTCGTTGCACGCCTGGGCCTCGTCCTCGTTGGCCTCGAAGGGGTCCCGGGCTGTTTGAAAGGAGGCCCGCCGGCAGGCGAAGCGGACAAAGTCCGCGGGCGCGCTCGACGGCGTAGAAGCGCGTTCGCACGCGAGCGCCGCGGCCGCCGCGACGTCCTGCGAGCAGGTTTCATGGAGCGCCGCGCAGAGCGCGGCCGCCAACCGCGCCGCGCCGTCCGCCGTCGCGGACGCACAGGCCTCGGCGAGCGCAGCCACGCACAAGTCGCCGCGCCGGCCGCCGAGCCAGGTCGCGGCGAGCGGCAGGAGCTCGTCCGCCAACAAGTCGTCCGCCTTGCTCACTGCGACCGCCGCGGAGAGGAGCGTGGCGGCGCTCTCTAATATTTCGCCGTCGGCTGATAGCATGGCCTCGCGCGCGCTCGCCACCAAGGAGACCGCCGCCGGCACCGCGCGCCACTGCTGTAACCGGGACACATACGTCGCCGCGGCCGCGAACGCGCGCTGCGCGCCACACGACTGCGCGTGCGTCAGGATGGCATGTAACGCGGTCGGCGCTCCTTCATCCAGCTCACGCCGCCGCTGGTCCCGCAGATTGGGGTGCATCGAGAGGCCTTCCAACTCCTCCGGTAAGGCTTTTAGGGTCTCCGCCAGCGAAGCTCCAGCGAGCGCCGCGGCGACGAGGGCGACCGGGTCGCTCTGGTCGCTCTTGAGCAACGCGGCGGCCAGCGTCAGGGCGTAGCGCGTCTGCAGGGGCCCCGGCGGCGCGGTGCCGCAGCGGAGCGCGATCCTTTGGCGCCACTCGGCCGCACCTTCCGCCGACATGACGACGTGCGAGCGCTGCGTGGCGGTGGACCGGAACTGGCACTTGCGCAGCGTCTGGTGCGTTGCGGTCGCCGCGAATAAAGCCTCGTGAGGCTGCGCCGCCGCGTCGTCCAGGATCAAGGCGCACGGCGCCAAACAGGCGCCGTAGCCCGCGGTGATGAATGCCTGGAGCCATGTGTCCGCTTGTTTGCGCGTCGCCCCATCGGTGTTGGTGGCGTAGAGCAGTGCCAGCGCCTGCTTCACTTGCACGACTGTCTCGTCAGTCATCGTGGCTGATGTCGCTGAGTGCGTCGCCTGTGGAGAGCGCTGGCCGGCGCAAACTCCCAGCGGTCACGAAAGGGTTGTGTTCAGCAGGAATGCGAACCTTTCAAGGGCCTGCGGCCACAAATGCCTGCAAGCTGCACCCCCTTAACGCCATGCCCGACTTTTTGTGCACGGGTTATTTGCTCCCGATATGCAAAGCTCGGAGAGGGCACGCTGCCAGAGCGGGTTCAGAAACGATACTGCCGCCCGCATAGGTGGACCCGTGAACCGATACCAGCGCAGCGCCGGCGCCGCATCCTGTACCGCGCGCCAGGAGCGTCGAACAGCGGTGCACCCGCTTGCGGACACTGGCAGCCAGGCCGTCTACGACAATTCATGATGATGATGCAGGCAGTGCAGAGAGTAGCCCTGCGCGGCGCGTCGCGTGCCGCTCAAGCGCGCTCGAAAAGCACCCAAGCGCGATCGACGGTCGACGACGCGGCCGCAATGCGCGAGCGCGAGCGCTGCTGGAGCGCGTGGGCCAACTGCGACACGCTGCACCTCAACTACATGCGGAATAGTCTATTAGCTACCTCAGTCGGCATGTCCATGATCCACTTCCGACGAGAGGTAAAAGACCGGCCGCCGCTCGGCGGCCTCGTTATGACTGCTCTCGGCCTCGGCTACGCGTATGCGGGCGGCGCGTGCCACCTTTTCGCTATCGCGCGATTGCGCTCTACCTTACTCTCGCCGCTCGTTACGGCCGCCGCCGCGATGCACGCCGTCGCGCCGCCGTTCATGCTGACGACGGCCGCGCTCTGTTTCTTGGACCGGTCGCCGCAATGGGTGAATGATCTGGGCTTCGCCGTCGTGCCCGCCATGGGGCTCTGGAGACCACGAATCCAACCGGTAGAGGCGAAGCCGCGGCGCTGGTACTCGTCGTTTTCGTCGAGAGATGCGCCCCTGTCGGCGAGGAAAACCTGGCCGCTCGACCAGCACAATAATTCAAAGACCGACCAGTAATAATTTATAAAATACAAAAAGGATGGCATGAGACTCGATTTTTTTTCGAACCCGCACGACTTTTCAAAAACCCGTGCCTCTGGCGGCGATCGCGGCCGCGATTTGAGACTATTGCCTCAGTACCGTGACGCAGCTCCGCGCACGTGTATAGCACGACAGCGAGCCAGCAGCACAAGCAGCGCAAGCAGCGCGCCAGCGATAGCAAGCGCCAGCGACCATGGGAGGCGATACCTACCAAAAGGCCGCCGCGGCTTTAGATGAGGACACCCGCGAGTTCCTGAGCGGCGACGAGGGCGAGGAGTTCAGCTACCCGGAGTTCGTGGAGGACTGGGGCAATGTGGTCGTGGTGGACAACCTGCCCAAGATCCCGATGGGCAAGTACGATAAGCTCTTGGGCGTATTAAAGCGCATCTTCGCCCAGACGGGCGCCATCTCCAATCTAGAGATGCCCAACGAGAACGACATGACTCTGGGGTTGGCCTTCGTGGAGTTCGAGTCCACGGAGGAGGCCCAGAAAGCGATCCGGCTGACCGACGGCTACGCGCTCGACAAGGCCCACGTTTTTAAGGTGAACAGCTTCGAGGAGGCGCGGAGACTGGGCTCCTTGCAAACGACCTACGAGGCCCCAAGTAAACCGGACTTCGTGCCGCGCCTGAACCCGAGCTCATGGCTAGGCGATCCGTTACACCGGGACCAGTTCGCCCTCCGCTACAATAATGAAACGGAGATCAAGTGGTGCGAGCGCAGTAGCGAGCCCACGTTGGAGTACGGCGGCGAAAGAGAAAAGGAGGGCGGCCTCTACTGGTGCGAGCAGTACGTGAAGTGGTCGCCGCAAGGCAGCATGCTCGCGACCTTCCACAACAAGGGTATTGCATTGTGGGGCGACTCGAGCTTCTCCAAGCAGGGCCGCTTCGCGCACAACGCCGTGAAGCGTTTAGACTTTTCGCCCAATGAAAACTATATGGTCACGGCCAACGAGCACGCGGGCGACAAGAAAGGCGTTGTCGTGTGGGACTTAAGGACGAGAAAAGAACTGCGGACGTTCGAGATCGCGTCGTTACCGGTACCGCCGCCCATCCTGCCCGCGGGCGAGGACCCGGGGCCCGTGCGCTACGAGCCGGCGCACTTCAAGTGGTCCTTTGACGATTCCTACGTGGCTCGTAGGGGTAAAGACAAGGCTGGGGGCGACGTGGTTTCGGTGTACGAACTGCCGTCCATGGCCTTATTAGGAAAGAGATCGTTGCGGGCCGACGGTGTCAGAGAATTCCACTGGTCCCCGGCGGCCAACAAGCTGGCGTTCTGGAGCCCGGAGGCGGACAACACGCCGGCGTGCGTGACCTTGATCGAGATGCCGTCGCGCAAGGAACTCAGGAGAAAGAACGTGACGAACGTCACGTCGATCGAATTATCCTGGCACCCCCAAGGAAGGTACTTGTGCATCAAGGTGATCACGCACACGAAGTCAAGAAAGACCCTCTTCCACTCCCTAGAACTGTTGAGAGTGGACGAGGCCTTGGTGCCCATCGAGAGCCTCAAGATGAAGGACGCGGTGCACGCCTTTTCCTGGGAGCCCAACGGCCACCGGTTCGGCGTGGTCCACGGCGACGGCATCAAGCCCAACGTGTCTTTTTATAGTATGTTGAATAAGGCCGGCGACGCGGAGTTGACGCTGTTGCATACGCTGGAGCAGAAGCCGTGCAACTCGCTGCACTGGTCGCCGCAGGGCCAGCACTGCATCTTGGCGGGCACGGGCGACGCGTTCAACGGCGTCTTAGAATTCTACGACGTCGACGCGAAAGCTGGCAGGACTTTGGAGCACTACCGCTGCAATTCGGTGGAGTGGGATCCCAGCGGAAGAATCGTCGCTACGGCGGTGATGCAACCCTTAGAGGGCGCCTTCTTCAAGTACCAGATGGACAACGGCTTCAAGCTGTGGACCTTCCAGGGCAAGCAGTACCACGAGACCAGTTACGAGAACTTCTACCAGTTCGCCTGGCGCCCGCGGCCTTCGTCCTTATTGGACGCGGCCCAGCGCAAGGCCGTGGTCACGAACCTGCGCAAGTACGAGCGCAAGTTCGCGGGCGAGGACCGCATCAAGTCGCTGGCGCGCGAGCGCGAGGCCTCGACCGAGAAGCGGGCGACGCGCAAGGCCCTGCGCGACCTCATCAAGCTGCGCTCCTCGGCCTACGCGCGGGGGGCCGCGGCGCGCCTGCGCATGCGCAACGGCGTCGACGCCGACGCGGACGGGCTCTACGTGATCAGCAAGCGCACGATCGAGTCCGTCGTGCGCACGAAGGAGGAGATCGTGAACTAGGCTTCGCCAGGTGGCGTAAGTTCGGTTCGGTTTATCTTCTTGTCCTATTCCGATGACTGGAAGCGGCCGAGATTAGTACTATTACGCTGCCCCCGGCGGCGTCTCGCGGGTGCGGAGCGCTTCTCGCGCCGTTCGCAGAGATTCCTCAACCCCCCCTGCCACCCCCCCTATAACCGGGTGCGCGCCACCGAGCACGCGACGTCCAGTCCGTTCTGTTTCCTCGAGCGTCTTCACGGCCTCGCGGAGATCGCCGAGCGTGGCGCCGTCGTCCATGTAGAGCGACTGCGCGTAAATCCATCTCATCTTAAGCGTGATCCTATGTTCTTCTCCGAGAGCGCGTCGCGCCAGGGGCATCGTTTTGCGCAACAGTGCTTTGACTTTGTTTTGCACTGCACACATCTCCGGCGGCGCGGCCGACGGCCTCCGTCGACGCCCTGCGCATTTTCTTCGCCGCGGAGACGGCGGACGCGCGGCGGACCGGACAACACTCCTCCAAGCCGCCCCAGGACCCGGACCTGCGCTGGATTTTATTGGCGTTACATGCGGCGGCCGGTGGCAAGAAGGACATGAGTGAAGCGGCGGCCGAGGCGGACGAGCAGTCGCACGACGTCGTGACCGCCCCCGGCCGGCGGCGCTGGCTCGCGCGCGTGAAGGAGGAGTGGCTCGACGTCGAGTCCGTCTCCAAGAGCGCGTTCCTGACGACGCTCGACAGGTCGCAGGTCTGTCGATCCAAAGAAGACCTGCAGACGGCCCACGCGACGTTTGGAAGCGGCTCGCCGTCGGTGCAGCGCGCCTTCGTGCGCACCTACGACTGGCTCACGCCGCTCGTGGACGAGCTCATCGGTGCCGAGTCGGAGCTGACGTTTTCCCTGATGAACTACGCGCTCGAGGCCATAGTCGGCGAGGAGAAGCCGGCGACGCTCTTCGCCGAGCGGCGCCTCACGCGCGACGCGTCTACCTCTGACTTCTACGAGTCCTTGTTCGGGGCCGACGAAGAGGAGGAGTGTCTGACGAAGCGCCATGGGTCGTTCCTGAAGCGCGGCGGGTCGTTCCTGAAGGGGTAACAGTTTTAAATTAGCACACTAGTCCATCTCCATGTCCACCGGCGGCGCCTGCGCCGCGACGGCCGGCCGGAGCGCCGGCCAGTCGCGCAGGGGGACCGGCGCCGTCTCGGCGTGGCGGAAGCGGCGGAACGTGATACTGATGCGGGGGCCATGGCCGCGCGTCTTCCAGGTCGTCGGGGCCTTGCGCAGCTTGCGTTCGTAGCGCCTCCGCGTCGCGCCGGACGTCACGAGCAAGTCGCCCGCTCCTAAAGCAAAAACAATTTGTCGGGACGGGTCCTCTTTCAAACGCAGCACGACGTCCCGCGTGCCGCCGAACGACACTATTGCAGTGATGGGCTGCGCGCCGTATACATCGTCGTCCAGGGCCCAGCAGGCGTGGTCGTCGCCATCCCGGTACTGAGCGATGTGCGCCGTATCGAAGTAGTTCAAGTCGAGGCTCCCGAAGAGCTTCTCCTCCGTCCGCCGGCGGATGCCGTTGACCGAGGCGCACATGGGCTCCGTTCTTTGGCCCTCGTGTACATGATCCATGGCCTCGGGCTGGGCCATGGCGCAGACCAGGCGCGGCTGGCCCAGTTCCCTAGGCCCTGTCGCGAACTGCACGGTGTCCACGAGGTTCTTCCATTTGACATCAATGTTCAAATCACTAAAAAGTAGAGCCGGGTTCGATTTTAAAAAGGGCGCCCGGTGCCAGTCCACGATGGCGCCCGGTTCCAGCTCCGTCCGCCCCGATTGACCTATTTGTGCGTCCTTCGTCTCACAAATAGGGCACCTGTACGTCGCACTACCGGCGTCCAAATAGACTTCCGCCTTGCACGCCCCCCCGCCGTCCGGTCTTGCAGCCTGGCACTTCGCCTCGTGCCGTTCCACTTCGTAGGTGCGCGGACAGTCGGGCCACTCCGGCCCGCGGAACCACTGGGCTTTTTGGGCGGGCACGTAGCCGTAGCCGTCGTGCATCCCGGCTATTTCCTCCCAACCAGACATGTTGTTTCCTGCGGCGACGGCGTGCAGCTCTAGTTTTTTGCAGCGACTCTCCTCCAAGTGCTGTTTTGGTGCCGGCAGCTAATTGCTGTTTTCAGTGGGGTTTTTGCAGCGACTCTCCAAGTGCTTTTAAGTGCGGCAGCTCTAATTGCTGGACTCGGTGCTTATCCGATCTCTTGCGCGGAGTGCAGCAACACACGTGTGTCTTGTCCGCTTATACAGCCTCTCAATCAGTGCGTACGTCGAGACTGAGCTCCAGGCATTTAATTTGGCGGCGTGCAACCCGCGCGAACAAGTTAGACGGGTTTCACGCGGGCTTTACATGTTCAGCGCGTAGCGGTCGATGCGTGTCGAAGTGACAAGCATTAGTCACAACAGCGCTCCACAGCAAAGCCAGAGGCATGGCCGAGCACCTAGAGTGGTTCGCCCAGCAGCACAAGCAACAACCCAAACAACCGCAGGAGTACCCCGAGACGCCAGAGGGCCGCGCTATTTTTGACGCGGCCTGCAAGGGCGACGACGCGGAGCTCAAACGACTACTGAGGAAGGCCGGCGTCCGCGTGAAGTACCTGCTCGCGGAGCGCGTCAACAACCAGACCGCGCTCCACGCCGTGTGTGCCAAGGGCAAGACGACGTGCGCGCGCTTGTTGATGGTGACGCCCACGGCCGTGGTGGCCGAGGACGATAAGGGCAGGACTGCGCTACATTTAGCAGCGGCGCACGGCAACGCGGACTGCGTCGCCGAACTGTACCTTTGTGGGGCGGAGATGGAAAACGCGGACGAGCGAGGGTTCACGGCGGCGCACTGCGCCGCCGCGAACGGGCACACGACGGCTCTCGAACGGTTGTGGGAGGCCATGGTCGACCTAGACGCCGAGGCCGAGGAAGGCATGCGGCCGGCAAGCGTCGCGAGCGCGAACGGGCGCCTCGAGGTGCTTAAGTTGTTGCAGGGCTGGGGTTGTGATTTGACGAAGAAGACGGCGAACGGCTCCTCGAACCTGCACCGCGCGGCGCGCGGCGGCCACTTAAATACGTTGGCCTTCCTCCTGACCCTTGATATGGACGTGGACGCGGCGGACGCGCACGGCTGCGCGCCGCTGCACGACGCGCGCGGGCCCTGTGCCGGTAAATTGATAGAGGCCGGCGCGGACGTGCACCGGACGACCACAGCGCAGAAGCTGACTCCTTTACACAAAGCCGCGTGGCGGGATGACGGAGAAGCGCTGCGCTGTTTACTCGACGCCGGCGCGGCGGTTGGTGCCAAAGACGCCGCGGGCCGCTCGTCGCTCCACCACGCGGCAGCGGCCGGCGCACGCCCGGCCTGCGAGCTGTTATTAGCCGCCGGCGCCGACACGTCGGACGCGGCGGACGACGGCGCGACGGCCGCGACGGCCGCGGCAACAGCAGGCTTCAGTGGACTGGCGGACGTCCTCGCGCGTGCGCAGTACTGCCATACAGTTCAACAGCAGCCTCCCACGGCCAATCATCTCGGCATCTCCGACGCGACCGACGTCGCGCAAGCACAATGGTCCCGGGCCTTTGCAGACGCAGGCTGCGCTACGGCCCAAGACGCGGCCGCGCTCCTCGAGATCAACGCGGGGGACCGGCGCTACGGCGAGGTCGGGTTCTGGACGTCGGCCCTCATCTTACGGGCGGCGCTCGCCGCGCGGCAAAGCGAGGGGCTCAAAATTGTGGACCTCGGCTCCGGCGTCGGCCGGTTCACGCTCGCCGCGGCGCTGTTAAGGCCCGAGACCGAGGTGGTGGGCGTCGAGATCGCGCCGGAGCTCCACGCCGTCGCCGAGACGGCCTCGACCGTTCCCCATAACGTGCCCAACGTGAATCACCGCTGCGGCGACTTTCTTACGGACGAGTGCTGGGCGGCGTCCGATGTGCTCTTCGCCAATTCGACGGCCTTCTCGCCCGCGCTGATTGCGGATGTGGAGCGCAAGAGTGTGGATTTAAAGCGCGGCGCGGTCCTGGTCACGCTGACGACGCGCCTCGACGCGCCGGACGTGCTCGAGCTCGTGACCCGCTTCGACGCACCGGCGTCGTGGGGCGTCTGCACCGCGTTCGTGCACCGGAGGCTCTAGTAGCTCGTGGGCCGCTTCGACGCGCCCGCATCGTGTCTGCACCGTGTTCGTGCACCGGAGGCTCTAGTCATGTATAAGTGGTGTTAAACTAAGGTTCAGTCGTCGCGGAAGTGGTGCGGGAAGAAGACCGGCGAGAGGTGGTTCTTGCACGCATCGAAGAGGAAGCACTGAAAGACCATGCGCCCCGTGCGCCAGGCCCAGCCGCTGAAGAAGCGCTTGGGCCCCGCCTCCTTCAGCAGGGTCTGCGCCGCGTGCACGACGCCGCGGTACGTCTTGCCCGAGACGTCGCCCTGCTGGCACGTCTTGATCGTGTCCATGGGGTGCGAGAGCGTCGCGACGACGACGCCGCCCCCGAGCGCGCCGAGCATGGCGGCGTTCGCCTTGGCGTAGCCGGCCTCCTCGGCCTGCCGCCGTAACGTCGGGCCGAGCCCGAGCATGCCGGCCGTGAACACGCCCTCCCGTCCGCAGCTCATGGCCAATCCTCTACTGAAGAGGGTGCCCACGCCGTTGTGCGCGATGATTTTCCCGGGCGTGGCGAATAAAGCCAACCCGTACCGCTGCTGCTGGATCATGACCAATTCCATCGGGGCGCAGATAAAACCGCTCAACACCCCACCGATGAAGCCCGACCCGATCTCCTCCATATCGCTGAGCTTCCGTGTGGTACCGCCCGTCATCACGCCCGCCGCTAATCCAGTCAAAGGGAACTGCAGGCCCGAGAGCACCATCATGTTCGTCAAAGACATGGTGTAGCCCCGGTACAGTATCCGCGGGTTCATCGTCAGGGGCAGGCCCTGCTGCGATGCGTTCTTGCAGTACAAAACCCACTGCGTCGTGCTGACGTCGATGGCGCCCGTCGCCAAACCAATAGCCGTGTTCTCCATCGGCGACATGCGCTGCAGGCGCGGGTCGGACATGGTGGCGGTTTCTACGGCGGGCGCGGCGGTGCGGCGCTGGTGTGGCGCGTGTGCTAGGCCTCTGCGGCGGCGCGTACGCTTGGCAGCTCCGTGTAAAGCTGTAGTGTCTGGCCTCTCTTTATTCTCCTGAGAGGATTCGTGGGCGCGTGCCGATGCAAGATTGCAGCAGCGTATCAGCGCATGTACAAGTGCAGTGCTGACAACGCTCTGCTGTTGCAGTGCGAGTTGTATAGACCTGTACGCACGGTTTCAAGATGCGGCTCCTTGACTTGCGGCCTCGATGTGGTCGAAATAAAAGCCGCCGCATGCCCTCTTATATCCTTCTTTTCTCTCTCATACCCCTCCTAAGACCCGTTACCATCTGGGAGCGCACCGGAAATACCGTGCGGGTCCATAAAACCCGATCTTTTGGCGGCAGCTTTTGCATCAGAGACTTGCGCATCGCAACGAGCACCCGACAGCTGGAGCAGAGAGCTGCTAACTCGCAAGGAGTGTCGATTGATTCGCAGCGGCGAAGAAACCGGTGGTCAACATGGCCTGGCGGGCCCTGGTCTCGAAGCGCCTCCACGAGCTGCGCATCGTCTGCTGCGCCGAGGCGCCTTCCTCGGCGCCCGTGCGCAGTTACCTCCGGAACAACTATGAGATCTTGAAGACGCTGAACCCAAAGTTCCCCTTCCTCGTGCGCGCCGCGGAGGACACGCCGTACGTCGTCGCTACCTACGGCCTGGGCCACACGGAGACGCGCGACCTCGACGGCCTGGACGAGGCGGCCGTGGAGAAAACCTTCGCGGAGCTTGTGGCCCTGGGCGAGCAGCACCCGCGGTCCTGGCCCGCGGCCGACGACCTGCCCCCGGACATCGTCGCGGCGCCGGGCGCGGACTGGGGCTCAGTATCAGACGAGAAAGTAGCCTAGAGTTAATGTATCTATATATATCTTCTAGCCTATCTCTATCTATATATCTTTCTTAGTCGCTATCGCTCGACGACGCCTCCTTTCCAGAGACCGACACCGCGAGGAGCCCCTCGGCATATAAGGAAGCGGTGACGGCCACCTTGTCCTCGTCGGAAGCATGGGGCAGGTCGCGCACCAGGACGGGCCGCGCCGCGTGCGACGCAAGTAAAGCTTCCAACGCGGGCGCGTCTTCCGCCTCGAACTCCAAACACGCGACGGGCCGGCCGCGAAACATCGTGGCGTTGTCCAGCGCGTGGTACAGGAGGACCCCCTCGTCGCCCGGCACCAAGCGCACGTCCCGCCGCTCCGCGCAGTGGACGCGCGTCGTCGCCGTGATGGCGCCGGGGTCGCCCTTCGCCGGTGCGGCGGGCGGCATGCGCTCGGCGACGAAGGCGCTCCCCCGCGCGTCGCACGTCGCGTCGAGGTTCGCGAGGAGCCGCGCCAGCACGTCCTTGCAGTGGCCCGCGCACCGCTGCGCGAAGGCGTCGCGGCGCCGCTTCTGCAACTTTCGGCTCCGGGGCACCTCGGGGTCGTAGCGCACGGCCGCGACCTCGCTCACGGAGGCGTCGTCGTCCGAGGCGTCGGCTTCCTCGTCGTCGTCGGACGAGTCCGCGGCGTGCGCGACGCCCATGAAGTGCAGGCAGTCGCGCGGCAGGGCCTCGCGCAAGCGTGGGTCCGCCTGGATCGCCTCAGCTAAAGCTTGCGGCAGCGCCGCGTCCAGGAGATCCGCCCAGGCGTTCGCGCGGTGCGTCGATAGCGTGAGGTGCAAGCTGTTCTGGGACCCTTCGGTCGTGGCGCAGTGCACGAAGCCCCGCGGGAGGTAGAGGACATCCCCCGGTGCTAGGACGACCTCCGTCAAGTGGGGACACAACTTGTGGATCGCCTCCTCGTCGAAGTCCGCGGACGAGGCCCGGGGTAATCTATAAAGCTCCGACGCGGGCGCACCGACGCGCCACCGCTTTCTGCCTTCCAATTGCAAAATAAACACGTCGACGTCGTCCCAGTGCGCCGCGAAGCCCTGGGCGCCGTCCCGGGCCGTCAAATACGCGTTGGCGCCCACGGTGGCGCCGAACTCGCCCTCCAGGGCGCGGCACAAGGCAGCGACGCCCGGGATGCGGTCCTGGGGCTGCCGCAAGCGAATCGTGGCGCCCTGCTCCAGCTGGCGGCGGGCCCACTCCTCCTCAACGACGCCTTCCGTTTTGAGGTTGCGTCGCACTTCCGCGGCCGGGTCGTAGCGCGTCACGTCTACGTCGACGCCGGCGAGCGCCGGTTGTCCCAGTGACGCGAAGACCTGGTCGGAGGAGCACCAGCCGCGCAGGTAGGACGCGTCCCGCCCCTTCACGAGCAGACCTCTCTTCTCAAACGTGTCCTCGTAGAAGGCTCGCGCGCCGACGGGCGCCAGCAGCGCGCGCAGCACGCGTCGGCCGCGCGCGTCGCAGTCCTCCTGCGTCCGGCTCTTCGCCGCCCTCACGACGGCAGCCGGCGCGACGTCGTGGGCGTCGACGACGTCAAGCACGTCGTCCGAGGTCGCGGCGGGGCGCGGCGGCGGCGGCAGCGACGGCGGCGGCGACGCCTTCTGCTCCTTCTTCTGCTTCTTCTTCTGCTTCTTCGACGGCGCCGGCGCGACGAGCGGCGCTTGCTGCGGGCGCTTCTTTTTTAGCTTCTTTTTACGCTTCAGGGCCGCGCGAGAGCTGCCACTGCTCTGTTCTGCGCCGTTATCCATCGATGCGACCTATACGCCGGCAGCGGTGGTGAGATGCTCTCCCAAAATAGTGTGCGCGTGATCGCTAATAAAAGCTGTCGATTGCAATCAGTAATGACACACGACAGCGAGGATAAAAAATTGCACAGTCGCACTACGTGCCCTTTATGCCGCCTCCTACACAGGTTCACTTTTTTAGCCCTCTGTGTGCGGGTTTTCTTGCGGGTTTTGTCTCCTGCGTTGTGCTCGTTTTGCGTGCTGCAGGTTCAGCTTGCTGCCATTCGTGCCGTACGTTTAATCACGACGTCGCTGCGCACTACTCTAACGCCACCACGTGTTTGAGCAGCTATCGAGCGGCACAATGCCGCGCACAGCTTGCCTACTCATTTGCCTTGCAATCCACAGCGCTGCGCTCGTCCCGTTGCGCACGCAGCGCGCGCGGCCGCGCGCTCAGACTGTGCGCAGCCTAGATTTAGGTGTAGACTGCTCGACTGGGGTATGCGAGACGGTCAAAAACACGGCAATCGTGACCTGGCTCTTCGGTGGTTTGGTGCCCGCACTAATCGCAGTGAATTCCTTCGCCTACACCAAGCTAAGCTCACCCGCGCGCTACGAGGGCTTTGTCGAGACCAGCGGCCAGGGCGCAAAGATGGCGCTCGCGTCGCTCGGCGCGCCCGACGTAGTGCTCAAGGAGGACCTCGAGAAGATTCTCGACGCCTTTTCTCCCGACGAGTCCCTTTTCGTGCCGCTGGCGGTGGCCATCGGCGCGCCGGGCGGCGGCGAGGGCGATTTCCTCGGCGCCGAGCGATACGTGGGGCGCGACGCGTTCAAGGCGGCGGTCCGGCGGCGCGGCAGGGCGGTGCCCGATGCGGCTCTAGACGCTCTTTTTGACGCCTGGGCGAAGGGCAGCGGCGTCGCGGCGCGGTCGGCCTGCGTCGGGTCCCTCGAACGCTGGCGGCGAAGCGACGGCTGGGATCTCGGCGCCGCGGAACGGGATATCATCCTGGGCAAGGGCGTGGTCCTCGGCGGGTTCGTCGGGGTCGCGGTGATCGACTTCGTGGCCATCTCCGCCTTGATCTTCTTCGTCCGGACCATCTTCTTCTCCAGTAATTAATTTACGTTGTTAACTAATCGGCCCCGACGAGGACCTTACCTTCACGTCGTAAAACTGATGAATTTCTTGTTAAAATTACGTCTTGGACGCCTCCAGCGCCGCGAGCAGCCGGTCGAGCTTCGCGTGGAGCGCTTCCTCGCCCGCCTGGCGCGCCCGGCTCTCGTCCCGCGCGCGGCCCTCGAGGGCCACGACGGCGGTCGAGACGACGCGGACCTGGTTCGCGAGCTCGTCGCCGCCGGTGATGTCGCAGTCGGACGCGCGCAGGTCGGCGGGGTGGTCCGGCGTCGGCGAGCTCCGGCCCAGGCCGCCGTCGAGGCCGCCGTCGAGGCTCGTCCCGTCCTCATCCATGTCGAAGCCCACGTCGCCGCGCGGCCGCCGCGAGGGCGAGGGGTACGAGACGAAGGTCATGGTCCGCGCCAGGGCCTGCCGCCGTTTCGCGGTGGACTCCCGCAGTTCGCGCGCGGCCCGGCTCTCCCGGCCCTCGTGGTCGAAGGCCGCGTCGCTGTTGAGGAAGGAGTGCCACATGCTCGACCGGCCGCCGGGCGTCCGGAGGCCGCCGGGCGACGTGGCGAGGGACCTCCGCTCCTCCCGCAGCCGCTTCTGCAATGCGTCGGAACCGATCTCCACTATTTTCGCCCGGACCGTGTAGAAGACCATGGCCTTGCGCACGATTTTGCGTTCCACCTCGTGTTTCGGTAAGGACAACAATTTGATCATCTTGTTGCGCGGGAGGCAGATGACCTCGAGGTAGCTTAGAGCCGCCGTGCAGACCATGTCGATGAGGGAGATGTTGTCTAATAGAAAATCCTCGCCCCAGACGCCGTGCCGCGAGATGATGCGGCCCTTCCGCGCGCCGATGCCGTTCGTGATCACAAAGCACGCCAACCCGAGATCCACGATCTCCGTCGGCGCATAGACCAGCCGTTGAATGGCTTGGGAGAGATCAACAACAAACGGCGGGGTCACGTTGCGCAGATACCACACGCGGCTGACCCACGTGTTGTTCGCGCCGGCCACGTCGTCCCGTAACGAAACAGACATGAGCTTCTCAAGGTGCTTGTAGTTGACCTGGCGCTGGTGCTCCTTGGACGCCATGAGGAACATGCGGCATTTTCTCTTCAAGTCCTTGGAGAACTTTTTGTCGTGCATCATATAATTCATGGCGTCCATCCGTTGTCGAAACGCCTGGCCCGGGACGTCGATGTGCGACACCAAGGTGACGAATTGGCCGATCATGTAGGCCCAGAACACGGCGCCGCAGAGCATGATGGCCGTTGCGACCATCACTTCCAAGTTGCCCGTGGCGGAGATGTCGCCTAACCCAATGCCCGTCATCGTGTACACCGCAAAATACAGCGACGCGCAGTACTTGTGGAGGACGTTGTTTCTCTGGAAGCGCTTGCCTTCGTAGCCCAGTTCACACGCCGGGGCGTAGTCCGTCCGGTATTCGATGCCTCCTTTGTCGTCCCCGTACGGCGCCCAGTGGGGCTGGTACGTCCCCACGCCACTTATGGATGAGACCTCAGCTAACGAAACGGAGTCCAGGTAGTTCACGGCATCCACGGGATTATCGAAAGAGGACAAAGCGGGGTGGTCCTGCGCGACCCGACACCGCATGACCGCGTTCGCGTTCATCGTCTCCTCCAGCCGGAACATCCAGTTGTAGTCGGGCTGGATGTCCGGGTGGGCCACCATGCCCCACAGGCAGGCGTTCCAGTGCGCGTACATCACTAACATGACGAAGAAGCGCATCATGCTGATCTCCGTGTACGTGAAGACGAAGACGGCCGCCGCCTCCCACCGCTTCAGGATGCGGGACGCGCGGATCACCCGAAACAACTTCAGCAGCCTCAGCAAGCGGAAGATCTTGATGAAGTTTTTGAGGGCTCCTTGACTACAAGACTCAGAGGCGACGTTCACCGGCGGACTGCGGTTGGAGCAGTCGTGGAACTGGTAGATGAGCAGGAACATCTCCAATGGTACGGAACTCACAAAGTCCACGATGGCCCAGGACGTTAGATACCGCCTGGCGATCTTCCTCTTGTCCCTCACAATTTTGTTGTTCTCTTCATACCCCATGAAGAACTGCATGCAGAAGTCGCTGATGAACACGGCATCTACGATGCGATTCAACATGAACAAGGGTAATTCGTTGATATCTTTCCCGAACCGCAACGGTTTGGTACCCGAAAAAGCGACTTCCACCGGAGTAACAACAGCGGTAAAAATCAGCGAAGAAAACGTAATCCCGTCCCAGTAGCCCATGAAGCTTCCCGTGGGCTCGATGATGGTCCCGTGGATCTCCTTGAGCCGCTGCCGCGCGTGCTCCACCTGCTCCGCGGCCACGGGGTCCAGGCTCATGCTCCTTCTTGAAAACTTCCGCGTCGTGGAGCCCCACAGGCTCCGCCCTGCTGCTTTCAGCTGCTGCGTCGGGCTCGTGGCGCCCGCGGCGTCCGTGATGTACGTGAGGCCCTCCTCCCCGTGGCGCTCGCGCGCCCGCATGATGGAGCGCGAGGCCTCCTCGGCGGCGGCGCTCGTCGCGGCGACGGACGTCATGGCGCTGCGCCGCTCGTGCGGGTGGCTTCGCTGGGCTGCCCCAAGCTCGCGTGAATTGCACCGCGCTGCTGCTGCGTGCGTTCTTGTATATCAGTTGGAAGCAGTTACGTGCCACGACCAGCCATCGCCATGAGGTGTCCGGCCCTGGTGACCGCGATGTGCGCGAATTGGCTCACTAATCAGCGCGTTATCGAGATTTTCCTAGTGTGGTCTCTAGAGGGCGAGAGAAGTGCACCCCAACCATCACGACCCTTGCCCGCTGTGGAACATCAGCGACCAGAAGAGTCGTGCCTCCAGCTGTGTTCCAGCAAAAACCCGGCACCTAAAAATGCAGCATGCAGCTGCAGCACTGTAGCAGTTGAGTGCAGGCAGTGCACGAGCTGCAGCACGCAGCAAGAGCATTCGTCTCCATTCGCAGCAGCGCTCGCACAAATAGCCTAAATCATAACACAGCGTTACAGCGGTCTTGACAATGAGGAGGCAACACCTGGTGCCAGCAGTCCTCATGGCCTGCGCCGCCAGCGGTTACCACGCACCGCGCCACCCCGCGCGCCTCACGATGAGACGGGACGCCGGCGGTTACCTAGCGACGCGCCGCCACACGCGCCTCGCGCCACGCCGCGCCGCCCTGAGCGACGACGAGCTCGCCCAGCGGCGCAAGGACCGGGCCGAGCAGGCCGCCGCCGCCGCCAAGGCCGAAAAGGACGAGATGAAGGAAGAGGCGCAGGTGGAGGTTTATGGATATGACGACGAGGACGTGAACTACTGGCTGGACGACGACGAGGATAGTATGACCTTCTCGACGGAGAAGGCCACGCTCAGTGGCGTGGGCGACGCGTTCGGAGACTTGACGGTCGAGAACGTGGCCCGGGACTACCGCTTCCCCGTCTCCTACATCGCGGACGTCATCGCGAGCTTCGGGGTCCAGCCGCCCATCTCCGACGCCGCGCGCGTTAGGGACCTGTTGGACGCGGACCAGGCCTTCGCGCTGCTCGAGGCGGTCACGTCGCTCGACGCGTCGGAGGTGGACGACGACTACGTCTCCTTTGGTCTGGCGGGGTGCGCCAAGCGCCTCGAGGCGGGCCTCGCGGAGATCTTCGCGCTGTGCGTCGACAACAACTTCGCGCTCCCGCACGGCGTCGAGACGCGGCTGCGGCGGACCCAGTTCGACGTGCTCGCGAGCTCGCTCGGCTGGCGCGCCGCGGACGACGTCGCGCCCGTGCGCTACGAGGACTTCGGGTTCAAGCCCCTCGACGAGACGGCCGAGCCGCTCGACCCGGACGCGCGGGCGATGCAGGACTACGTCCAGGAGGCGGACCGGGGGAACTACCTGGACGGCATGTAGAGTAATGTGTTTTGTGCTATTTACTCACCACTTCACGGACCGCGCGAGCAACGAGAGCGTCGCCAACAGGGATATGAAGTGCGCGCACAGGGTATTCGTCGTGGCCTGGATCACGAAGACGTCGATCGTGTTGAAGGCCTGCATGGCCTGGGGCGTCGTGCCGGACCAGACGCCGGCCAGCGACCCGGGCGCCACCAAAGCTTTCATGATGAGCGTTCCTACGACCTGCTCCGCCGCGAGCAGCCTGTGTGGAAATCAAATTTCAGGCGCCCCACGCCATCGATGCGATGTTGTCTTCGTAACTGCATCTGCTCGACGGCGTGGAGGTTCCATGCCATCGACGCGACTCTGTCCTCGTCACCGCGTCTGCTCGACGGCGTGGAGGTACATAAAGGTCTCCGCAATAGTTCTCAGGATAACCTAACTCGCTGGTTGATTTCCACACAGCGAGGACGTCAATGCCATGCCCGCCAAATTAAGCTTGGCGCCGAAGCGCAAGGCGTTCTGCGTCCGCTTCACGATCTTCTGCATGCCCGCTGTCTCATTGGACTCGAGCCGCGCCAGGCGCACCATCCGCCAGGTCCAGAAGCTGGAAATGAGCGCGAAGCCCGCGCCGGCGCTCGCAAAGACAAACCCGGACGCGAGCGTCGCCGGGGTCGTCGGCGCTGACACCTTGGCGAAGGTGAGAACCACGCCGGAGATCGTCGTCAGGATCACCTGGCACCACCAACTCAGCCAGCCGACGCGCCACAACGCCAATGCTCTTCGATTGCTCGGCAGCGTCGCCCGCGCGACCTGCGCGCCCGAGGCCAGCTCCGCCGCGCGCTTGTCGATGGCCGCGTCGACGTCCTTGCCCGCCTCGGCCGGCGTGGCTCGCAGCAGGGCCTTGCTTCGCAAGGCGTGCAGGCGCACTGGTGGGCAAAGCGCGTTGGCGCAGGCGATGAGGCTCAAGACGAGTGTGGAGTTGCGCATCGTTTGATCTTCACGGGGGTTTCAGCCAAACGTGGGCGAATAGCCGTCGATTCTGGCTTGATTTTCAACGTGCGGGTTTTGTGCGACGGGTTTATTTTAACAAAATGGCTCGGCTCCACCTCTTGCTCTCGTAGCCAAGGGCTCGGTTGCTGGCCGGTCGCTTTTTCTGTACGCAGCGATCACCTGCTGCTCATAGTCCGATTTAGGACAACGCTGTTTAAGCAAGGCGCTGATCGAGCCCTGTGGTACGCTAGATGCAGGCCCCCCCGGAGGACGCCAACCCGCTCAACCGCGCCTACGAAGGATGGTACGCGCGGACGCCCGTCGTCTGTCGTGCACTCTGCCTCGGGCTCGTGGCGTGCTACGCGTTCTCGTGGATCCTCGATCTACAAAGGGCGTTGGAAACGGTGCCCTTCCGGGTGGTGCGGCGCTTCGAGGTGTGGCGCCTTTTATTGGCGCCGTGCGTCGGCAACTCGCTGCTGTCCACGGCCGTCGCGTGCATGAGCCTCGGCGACGGCGTCGGGCCGCGCCTCGAGCAGAGCTGGGGGTCCGTGCGGCTGGCCCTCGCGACGGCGACAGCCGTCGCGCTCATCAATGGCGCGTTCTGCGCGCTCTGCTACCTGGCGACGCTCGCGACCGGCTCCATGGACGGGGCCTTTGCGGCCACGAGCGGTAGCTGGCCCGTCTTAATGTGCTTGATCACGATCGAGTGCTTGAGTTCGCCGGACGGCACGCGCCAGCTGCCCTGCTTCCCCGTCGCCGTGCCGCGCGACCGCTACCCCCTGGCGCTGCTGCTGCTCCTGCTGCTCTTCGGCGCGGACAAGGTCGCGCTGTCGCTGGGCGTGGCCTACGGCTACGCCTACGCCAAGGGCTACCTGGAACTGCTGAAGCCGCGGCCCGCGCTAGTCCACCGGTGCGAGACGTCTTCTGCGTTATCCTGCCTCACGGGCGACGCGGCCTTCGTGAGCGCGCACGGCAGCCTGGGCGCCGCGGGGTTCACCGTCTCGGGCGGCGACTGGGCCCCCGGGGACCCCGAGAACCCGTCGACGACGAGGCGAGGCTTCGAGTCGATGCTCGACTCGCTGCGGGCCGCGCTGCCGCAGGAGGCGCCGCCGCCGCCGGGCGGGCCGGGCCGCGTTCTAGGCGGGGCGCGCGTCGCGGCTCCGGCGACCGCGTCGGCGGCCGCGCCGCTCCTGGAAGGGTCGCGCTTCGAGACTTCGGCAGCCGCGCCGGCGGCTGCTCCCCTCACGCCGGCGCAGACACCGCCGCATGCGCCCCAACGCACTGCCGCCGCGAACCGCGAGGCGATCCTCGCCGCCGCCGAGCGCCGGGCTAACGCATCCTAGAATTTTTACTCGCTCGCTTTATCCCATAATGCTGGGTTCTTGATTTTGTCCTCCGACGGTTTCGCGTCGGCGGCGTCCTGGTCCCCAGCGAGTGTTTTGAATTTGCGCATGGCTTCGTCGGCGGCGGCTTTGTTGTCCTTTGCAGTCTGGGCGCGCTCGAAGCGGATGCGCTCGCCCACCGACATCGTACTCATTTTTTCCTCCATAGCGGCGGCCGCCTCGATCGTTGCCTGTTTATTTGCCTCGTTCTCGACCACGGCGCCGAGCAGGCCTTTGAGGTCGTCATCGGCGACGGCCGGCAACGCAAGGATCGGGGCGAGCGATACGCTGCGCAGCACCTGTTGCCTCGTAATGTGGAGGGCCTGGGCTGCAGACACGAGCAGTGCGAGTGTGCAGATGTGGTGGTGTGCCATGCTGTGAGCTGCCACAGGCGCACGCGCGTTTATTTGTCTCGTAGCGCTTCGCAGCTGTGAAATATAGAGAATACCTCGACAGTGTCTAAAGCGGCGTTGTCATGCGAGGAGGCAGTGCTTTTTTGCAAGATTGGACGATAGAATGAAAAACCCGTACAGATTCTGAGATAGCCGTCCTCGGCAAAAGAAACTCCTGTCGCGTTGCCGACCCCTGCAGAATCCGGTTTAAGCTGCACTCATGCCGCCGGGGAGTAAAACCCGTGAGGTGAGGGAAAAAGCCAGGCTCGGCTGCTCCAATCCGCGGATTACGCAGCCCCACAGCGTGCTTCAGCGCCAGAGCGGGTACGTCACGCAGCCCCAGGTCCTGTGCCGAGGCCTGCGGCGTGGCCGTGGCTCCTACGACCCGGCAGCAGCAGCCCAAACTGAGCACCCACGATGCCCGACCCGCGCCATCGACGGCGATAGCGACCCATGCGTGCCCTCCTTCTGCTGGCCCTCGCGACGGCGCGCGCGGGCCGCTGCCCCGCGCACGGCACCGACAAGTCGGCGACGTGCCCGGCGCCCCCCGACGCGGCGTGCCCCCCTTCCCCGACGACCGGCCTGCGACCGACGACCTGCCCCGAGGCCAAGAAGGCACCGCTAAAAAAGGTCAAGGTGGGCACCTTCGACCCGACGGCGATCGAACCGGCGCGGCGGGGCCTGAAGCTGCGAAAACTGGGGACCGAGGACGACGCCGAGTGGTTGTTACGCCGGGCGGCCCAGGACGGCCGCGCCGACGCCCAGTACAATTTGGGCGTCATGTTCGACGGCCAGGGCGACGTGCCGCCCGACCCCGGGGAGGCGGCGCGCTGCTACGGCGAGGCCGCGGCGCAGGGCCACGCCTCGGCCCAGTTCAATTTGGGCAACATGTATAGGAAGGGCCTCGGGGTTCCCAAGAGCCTCGTGGAGGCCGCGCGTTTGTATCGAAAAGCCGGCGCGTCCAAGCACAAGAAGGCCCAGGGCAACCTCGAGAACTTGCTAAAGTCCGGGCTGGTGAATAAAACGCAGCTCGACGTGCGGGACGAGGTCGTCCACGCGTCCGGCTTCGTGTGGCTCTACCTCGGAGTCATGGGGCTCTTGATCCTGTTGATCCCGTCGCGCATCCTGGGGCGGTACCGCGCCGCCGTCGCCGCGCTGGAGCTCATCGAGCGCGACGAGCCGCCGCCGCCCGCTGCGAAATCCCCCGCCCGGAAGCGCGTAACCTGGAGTGCGTCGCCGCGGGGGTAACTCCGTTTAATTAGTTGGCGTCGGGTGCGCCTCTACCTTGCAGGACCGTGCCGCCGAAGTTTGCTTGAGAATGGGCAGCCATTCCAATTCGTCGTCGAGCGGGGCTGCCCGCGATCACCCGAAATTTGACTTTTTGGGACGCCCCACGGACATGGTAATAAGAACGTATTAGTAGAATGTCTAACACCACGTGCCCATCAAAAACGAACATTGTTTTGAAATTCCCGCGGCCGCCCGAAGGCCAAAAAATGGACTTCGGTACCTTCCCGGGTAGGTAGGGTGAAATAAATGACCTCCCAAATTAATTTAGCACCATAATCGGTCACCGGGACCTAATGTTCACGTGTAGCGGCCGAGGCACATATGCTCGCGGCTCCCGGAAATCTTGGGACATTCGCGGATGAGTCTTGCGGCTTGCCAAAGTACACCAGCGCTTGAAGCCGCCATTCACCATCCAATTACTACAATATAAGCACTCCGGCCCAGTTTTCATCCGTATCCGACGGAACTGGAGCCGTTAGCCCGCGCTCGGAGGGCGGGAGAAGAATTCTACTAGACACTTCCCTTCCTTTTTTAAAAAACCCGAATCTTATAAAATATTAACGTAAGATATTTTTTAATATTTGTTAATGTCTTTTTCAAATACCCGCACGTTTCAAACCAATATTGTTAACCTGTGATGGTTTGTCAGTATAAAGATAAAATGGTTGGTATATATAATGAATGCTCCAAAGGTGTTCGATTGCGACGATGTAAAGGGACTCATATTCAGCTATTGCCTACCCCAATTTCCTATAGTTACAAAAAACATGATAGACGATAGAAGAGATAAGCTATATTGGGACGCAAATCTGCCACGACCAAATGTAATCAAACCACCAAAAAAGATTTTAATACCGGCGCGACTGGCCACTTCAGCACCGCGAATCAAGAAATTAATTTTTTCGCCCCCCAATAAGTGTCCCATTGATCTCCATGGACCAGTACCGAACCGAACGATAGTAAAACAACTGCTGATCGCATTAGAAATACAAAAGCACTAGACGGGTTTTTCCAAAAAAGCAATGGCAAAGCACGACGCTCCATCGAGACTATTAGAGCGGGAAACGACGTGAGTGGTAGATCTGCTGCCCAAAATACGCGCGTGCGCTGCCACGCTTGCGCCGCGAGGAGGTTAAAGGGCTGCCCAAAACACGAGAGGCCTCTAGAGGAGTTGTAGACCCGCGCCCCAACCACCATGCCCAAGGTCGGCGTCAAGGCGAAGAAGACCGCGGGCGGCATGGACGCCGAGCTCGAGACGCTGCTCGGGCAGGTCGGCACGCTGCAAGTGAGGGTGGGCGGGGGCAGCGCCACGAGCGAGGCGAGCTGGGCGGCCCTGGCGCGCGGGGGCGTCGGCGCGGACCCCTTCCTCGACTTCAAGGAGGCGATGCTGGCGCAGCTCGGCGACGTCCGCGCCAAGACGCGCGAGTTCCAGGCCAAGCCCGCCGCGAACCCTACGGACCGCATTGCCCGCGAGGCCGGGGTGAAGAAGGCGCTGCGCAAGTTACGAGGAGACTGGCACGACCTCGATTCCCTCGTGCAGGCGGAGCTGCGGCGGAAGAAGCCGCGGTTCGAACCGGAGGAGCTCCAAATGCGGGAGGAGGTCGTGGTGCGGCTGCTGCGGGAGATCGACGCGGCGCGCGCGGCGCACAAGCAGGGGGCCAAGGCCCCGAAGACGGGCGACATCGAGACCGGTTCTATGAGACACGTCGAGAAGCGGGAGGACCACGAGCTCTTCCGGCCGCGGTCGCCGGGGGAGCGCGACGCCGCGCCGCGCGAGGCTGTTTCGGACCACCACCAGCACCAGATGCAGCAGCTCCAGGAGCGCGATCGGCGCTTCGACGACCAGATCGCGGGCATCGGCCGGGGCGTCGAGGAGCTCGGCGCCCTGGCCTCGAGGCAGGCCGAGGAGGTCACGAAGCAGAGCATCATGCTCGACGACCTGCACCAGCGCGTGGAGGACGTGCAGGAGCACGTGGGCCAGGTGAACGCGAAGATGAAGGACACGCTGGAGGTCGTCGGGCGGTCGTCGGACAAGCTCTGCGTGGACGTCATGTGTCTGCTCTTCCTGATCGGGCTGGTGATTGTGCTCTACCAGCTTCTGGCGAAATAAATGATATGTGTTAAATATGAGTCGGCCTTATAAGCCGCTGCGTAGAGCCGATGCGGCAGATTGCGGCACCTTGCGTGCACTGGGGGCGTCGATACTTCTATACTAAAGTAGACTGTTGTTAGTTAATCTCGCCGCAGCGCCCGCTCACGACGGCGCGCTCTGCGCCATGATGTAGTGGAGCGACTCGACGAAGCGCTGCACGTCGTCCGACGCGATCTCCACGATGGACGCGTCGAACAGGTCCTGGGAGGACGCCGTCTGTATGTGCTCCGCCGCCAGGCGGAACGCGTTCGCGAGCCGATTCTTCCGGGCCCCCTCCCGCCCGTCCACGCCGGCGACGAGGAAGCAGTCCCGCCGCTCCGCTAATAAAACGAGGGGCTTCGCCTTGGCGTCGACCCACTTGCCGTTCGTCGTGTGCACGCCCACCAAAAACAGCGCGAGCTTCCGCAGCGCCAGCGGCTTGGAGAAGACGTCGTTCGACGCCTGGACGTAGGCGTAGCGGAAGTGGCGCAACGTGGTGATCTCCCGCTTCTCGACCATGGACACGGCCTGGCCCACCACGCCCCGTTGCAACGCACAGGCGCAGTGCACGCCCCGGCTCAACAGCGCGTCGTCGTCGCCTAAACAAGCGTCGTACGCGCGCCAAAAGCCGCGGAGGAACGCCCGCCTTTCCACGGAGGCCTCGTCCTCCGTGTCCACCAGCTCGCCCCGCCGCTTCTTGGCCGCCCGCAAGAGTGACGTGGAGGCGTCCTCGTTGAAGTGGCCCTCCAAGAGGGCCTCGACGCACGCCGCGACGTCGTGCGCGCTGACGTTGCGGCCCCCGCCCGCGACCCGGTGGAAGGTCGCCGTGAAGGGGTCGTCGAGGTCGTAGAAGGGCCCCTGGACCTTCAAGTTGTCCCGCAACGACGTCTTCTCGTCCAACGACAGGAATGCGTACGTCTGGCGGCACGCCTCCAGGCTCAGCCCGATCTTGGCCAGCAACTCCTGCAATTTGGCCTTGCCGTCGTGCTTCCACACGCTCAGGCGCGCGGCCACGTAGTTTGAGTAGTACATGGCGTCGAAGAGGGACCAGTGCCTATAAAGCATGAAGCGCAGTTCGTCCCGTTCATAAGTGACGGTGCCGGGCGGCGCCTGGTAGCCCTTGCCCGCTTCCGGTAACGGATCATCTGTTACTTGTTTCCGGGCCTCGATGTGCCTCAATTGAGCGGCGAAGTAGTCCGTGAAATCGTCATAAGCGTCGTCATCGAGGCGCCACTGGGCGCGCGCGCCCGTCGTGCCCAAGGCACTCAACCAGACCTCCGTGGGCTCCGCCGTGGAGCAGGCCTCGGTTAAGGCGAACAAGAGGGCCGCACTGGGCGGGCCGTCGAACGTGCCGTCGTAGTAGGCGCGTAAGCGCTTCCTTCGTTCACTGGCCTCGGCCTTGTGCGCCTGCTTGGCCTCCTGCTTCTCGCGCCGCCGCTTCTGCTTGTCCGTCTCGCCCTCGTTGAGTGCGTCCTCGTCGTCGGACGAGCTCAGCTCCTCCTCCTCGAGGTCACTTTCCAAAAAGTCCTCGTCGAGGTCCTCGCCGTCGCTGGGCGTGTCGTCGTCGTCGGGCGCGTCCCCGTCTAAAATGACGACGCGGCCCGGCGAGTGGTAGTTTCTTAAATGCACGGGCCGGTGGCTGTCGACGACGAAGATCGTCGCGTCCGAGCCCTCGAAGAGCTTCTCCAAATTGATGGTCGCGCCGCAGTTGAGCATGACCGCGGTGCGCACCTCGGAGCCCGCCTCGGCGACGGCCGCGGTGGCCGCGCGGACGTCCGCGTAGCCTGACACCGGCTTGGTGCAGAACGGGATGTTGTCGTCCCTCAACAGGCGCGCCAAGATCTGGCACGCGCAGATGGCGTCCGTGTCCGGCGCGACCAAGATCAGCACGGTCTGGCCGCCGCCGGCGCAGGCGCTCTGCCGGATCGTCGTGTAGACCTCCTCGAAGCGCTCGCGGCCGACGAGCATGGTTGCTGCGGCGCGGCGCCCGGCGCGCTGTGGCGCGGCGGCACGTTAAGTGCAACTCTGGCAGCGGCGCGCGGCAGGTATTAGGGCGCGCGCGGCCGGTTTACTGGCAAATTAGGCCGAGCCGGTTTGAACGAGAACGGGCGTACGCGGCACCTTGTGTGCTGCGCCGCTATTATACGTCGTCGACCGTCGGTGTTAAGGGATATATGACGTGCCTCAAGCCCGATATGCGCAAGGAGGCGGGGCTACGGGGCTGATTGCTACAGCCGCTGCTCTAAAATCAAAAATAGCGGTGGCGCTGCTAAAGCTGCAAAAAAACAGGCGTGGCAAGCGTGAGCCTAGTATGCGGAGGGCACACAGAGGTCTAAGACAGCACAGACGGCCGCCACTAGCAAGCTCAAGTCCGCTCCTCTGTGCCACCGCGGGCCTGCGCCGCATTGCTTTATTAGTCGATCCAGCGCAGGCACAGACCCACCACGTTCAGTTTCCAATAGCTAACTTAGACCCCACACAGGCGCTACGGCGCGGCCGGCGGCGCGGGGAGGGGTGCGGGCGCGGCAGCTGCGTCGCCGCCCGCCTGCCAGCCCGTCCCGCTCCGCTCGTCGTCGTAGTCCCCGAAGATGGCCTCGGAGACCCAGCTCACCTGGAGCACGTTGTCCTCGGACACCGACGCCGTGAGCCACGACTCGTTCGGCGAGAGCGAGAAGTCCGAGACCGGCGCCTTGTGGCCCCCGTGGGCGAAGACGAGCTCCGACGGCGCCGGCTCGTCGTCGTCCGAGTCCGGTTCGACCGCCGCCCCAATTTTGGACACGTCCCAGAACTTGGGGCCCCGGTCCTGGCCACAGGTCACAAAGACGTCGTCGTCGTGCGGGCACCAGGAGACCTGCACCACGTCGTCCTGGCACTGGAAGGTGTGGATCGGCTCCGCCATCCGCCGCATGTCCCACAGCTTCACGGTGTGGTCCGCGGAGGCACTCAGGAGCCGGAACGCGTGCGCACCGTTGTCCTCGGAACTGAAGGAAGGAAAAGCCAGCGCATTAATGTCGCCCGCGTGGGCGCCCTCCCTTACCGAGGCGCACTTGTCTCCTTGTGTTCTGAGGTCCCAGAACACAAGAGCTTTGTCATCGCCGGCGGCACAAAGAGTCCAGGGGTCCCGGGGCGCGTACTGGACGTCCGCAACCGCACTTTCCCCCCGGGACGCAAAGTAGGTGGGCGTGACGCCGCCGCCCGTGGCCGTGGCGACGTCCCAGCCGCAGATGGTGCCGTCGTTGGCGCAGGTCGTCAATTGGCCGTTCGTGTGGGGCGACCACGCGCACCCGAAGCCCTCGTCGCCGTGGCCGCGCAGCGTGAGCCACGGCGTCGATGAGGGGCCCTCCTCTGCGGCCTTGGCGATGTCGAAGACGTAGGCCACCTTACTTGCCGGCCGCGTCGCCACCAAGGACGGTTGCTGCGGGCAGTACTGCGCGCGGTTCACCTCCCCCCCGGGATGCGGCAAGGTCAGAGCTATGGCCGACGTGTCTTTCCCAAATTCACCGGCCCGCGTGTCGATCTCCGTCTCCACGTCCGGCAGGTCCACCGCGATAACGAGTAACGAGTTGTCCTCGCCCTCGGCCGTGTGCGTACCTAGGAGCAGCGAGTGGCGGTTCCAGCCCTCCCGCCCGCTATCCGTGAAGCCCGGCAGCCACTCCACCGTTAAGGAGGGCCACCGCAGGTGCTTCTGCATGCACACGTCATATAATTGGGGCGCGGCGACGACCCAGTTCTTGTACTCGGCGTCGCGCTTCTCCTTGGCGAGCTGCGCGGCGCCCTTCGTGGCGTGGCTCTCGTCCGGTGCGTCGTCCAGCGTGCGCGGCCGCTTCTTGGCCGGGCTGCCGTCCTTTTTTTGCGGACTCGAGCTGCTCATGTTCTCCTTGACTTGGGATTGCGCCGACATGCGCGGCTGCGGCGCTGGTTTTTCGATCAGGCGTGGCCTGGTGCTGCGAAAGATGCCAGTGCAGAACACAGGCGGCCTCCGTGGCGACTCCTAAGGTCGCGCACTTTTGAATACACGTCTCGCAATGAAACCCGTGCCTATAAAGTTCAAATTCCCAGAGGCGTCGCCTGGCCTCATGAGCCTTCTCCCCATCCATACTATGACCTTAGTTCGCAAATGGACCCCTGCCGCGACGTGCGGGGCGCAGGGCATCTCAGTTTTGATCTGCCACTGCCCAGGTGCTGCAGGTCGCACGGCTAGGAGAGGCTGCAGATCGCACGCGGACGACAAGAAGCAAAAACACAGATGGGGCGTCGCGATCCTCTCGCCGCAAATCGATCGGCGCCGGCGCCCAGCAGGGCAGCCTCTTCCGGCAGCAAAGCAGCCCCAAATGCAGAGGCACCCGAAGCAGCCCCACGGGCAGCCGCACCGGTCGTCGACGGGAAAAAGCTCCAGGTCCCCCACTGCTGCGGCCCGCTCAAGAAAACGTCGCGGGGCCGGCTCAGCGGCCGCACGTGGAAGAAGCGGTGGCTCCGGGTCCGGCTCGACCTGGGCGATCTTCGCAATGATAACTATGTATTGACCTACCGCAAAGGGCCGCCTGATAAGAATGCCGCGCGGGGAGCTCTATCACTCGCGGGCTGCGCGGTCCGCGAGCTCGAGGGTGCGGGCGCTCACAAGGACTTCCGCGTCTTCGACGCCCACGACGGGTTTGAACTGCGCGCCGCGTCCACGGACGAACGGCGGGCGTGGGTCGCGACGCTGCGGCACGTCGTCGCCGTCGCGGACGCGCGCGAGCGCTACTTCGCGGCGTCGAACGAGGAAGACGAGGACGACGCCACGTCCGTGCCGCCGGCCGTACCACCGCCACCATCTGACGCGCCGCCGGCCGCAGCCGCCGTACCACCGCCACCACCTGACGCGCCGCCGCCCGCGCCCCCACCGCCGCCCTCGAAGCTGACGGACGAGATCTCGGCCCTCGAGGCGACGATCCGCGGGCGGAACGAGCAGGCCGCGCCGCCGCCGTCGGACGACGCTGGTGTGCTCGACCTCGGAGCAATGGAGGACGCCGTTGTTGTGTCGCGGCTCCTCCGCGAGTACGGTGGCGGCCGCGCCGACGCCGCGACGTTTGCGGTCGAGGTGCGCTGGAATGATCGAAGAGGGACCCTCGTAGTTCCGGACCCGCGGCGCCTGCGCCGCACCAAGTGCTGGTGCTGGCCCCACGAGGTCTTGGCGGCGCTGGGGATTAACGGGAACCACCCGGCAGCGCCATGGCTGCGCGTTTCCGCTCTAAAAGGCGCAGACGAGCCGCTCGCGTTTGCGCCCAACCTCGCGGCCCACAGGCTGCTCCGCGGGACGGCCTACGACGTGCTCGTGGAGGACGACCGGGCGTCGGCGATCGACCGCCTCAGCGACGAAGAATGTAAAAACGTCGAGGCCGCAGTGGCGCGGCACGGCGACGACGCATTGCTCTCGGCGGCCCGGCTGGCCGCGGACTACGCGGCCCGCGCCAAAACGCGGTGCGTGTCAATCGACAGGCAGTTCGCCGCGGCCCGCGACGCGGACGGCTGCGCGGCGCTGCGGGACGCGCACGCGGCGCGCGTCACAGATGATGAACGGAGGGCCCTCGCGAAGGTCGCCGCCGCAACTTTCGACGGCCTCGTGGACCGCCGGGACGCGCTGCTGATCGAGGCCTGCTGGGTCGAGACGTCGCTCGACGCGGAGCGGATTCCTTTGTTTTAACAAATGTTATTATTTAGTCCATGTCGTCGTACGTCGCCGGCTCGCCCCCCGCCTCGTCGCGCAGCAACATGCCCGCGAGGTCGGCGCACGCCTTCGCCACCTTCCGGAGGATCTGCTCCTCCTCGGACAGCGACTCCATGGGAACGTCCGGCGCGTCGTCGGTCGTCACGAGCATGCCCGACGGGCCGTCGCTCTTCTCGTCGCGGTCGTCCCGGCCCGGCGCGAAGAAGTAGTCGCAGTCCCGCACAATCATGTACGCCTTGAGCTTGCGCAGCTCGCGGCGCCCGCGCCGCGTGCCGCACAGGCAGAGCAGGGCCTCCAGCAAATGTAAGGTGACGTCCGCGCGCGGCTCCCGCCGCTTGCCGTCGCCGTAGATCTGGGACGCGTCGTCCACGAACGGCGCGCCGAGCCAGGCCGACCCGCCCGGCAGCGCGAGCGCGAGGCCGTCGGCTGACTCCGCATCCAATCGAGCGACGTCCGACGCGTCCGCCAGGGCGAAGAGCACGAACTGCGGCGCGCAGAAGTCGTCCAGCAGGACGCCGTGCGCGCCGACGTCGTGGCAGCAGTGGCGCAGGGCCGCGGCGACGCCCCGCCGCTTCCCCGGCGAGGCACCGCCGAACGTCTCTACGTGCCCGTCCAACAGCAAGGGCAATAAGGCGCGCAGGATGCGCGCCGGCGGCCGCAGCAGCAGCGTGCGAAACGTCGCCGCGGCCGACAAGTTCTGGGCGCACGCCGCGAAGGCGTCGGCCCACGACGCCTGGGCCGCGGCGGCCCCGCGCCGCGCGAAGCGCTTGAGTAGCGCGGTCACGGCCTCCTTGCGCGCGGCGACCGCCGCGGCGCCAGCCGGCCGCACGGTCGCGTTCTGGAGGAAGGCCAGCGCATTCTCCCGCGCCTTGGCGTCGAAGGCGTCGCTCGCGGCCACCACGCACGCCGCGTCCACGGTCTTCGGCGTGCAGAGCGCGACGGCGAGCGCGTCCGCGGGCCGCTCGCCCTTGATGTTCGCGCGCGCCAGCGCGTTCGCGAGCGCCGCGAGGCCGTCGCGCGCGCCCTCGCGCGTGCGCGCGAGGGCGCAGGCGACGGCGTGGGCCTCGGCGCCGCCGCTGACGAGCGCGTCGGCTTGCGCCGGGTCCTGCGTCAAGGCGAGGAGCGCCGCCGCGGCCTCCGTTCGAAAGGTCTTGCCGTCGGCCCCTTGCATCGATAGATTCGACGCGATGACGCCCAGTAGTTCTTCCATGGCTGCGCGGCACTGTCGCGCAAAGCGCTGCAAGGAAGCTGGTGATATAATATATGGTCTCTGCAGCCTCAGGACTGCGGTCTTGCGCCAGCCGCGTGCGCAGGGAAGGAACTTGACCACGGAGTAATCACTACACAATTGCAGAGCTTGCGGTCGTCAACAGTCGCTGCACACGACCGGATTTAGCCTGTCAAAATCGCCCGCCGCCCCTGAGATTCACTAAACGGGTTTTGTCATGGGTCCAACCACCCAAATAGACACAATGGAGTGCGCTCGGGGTCCGTACTAGTGGGGCTAGTCGCAATAAGTAGTCACACACACACACACGGTTCAGCAGCGATCGAGAATTCCTCGACCACGCCGCCCATAACTTGGCACAAGGTGTTCCAATGTGTATGAGAGACCCCTTTTACACAAGGCACGCGCCGAAACCTAGACCAGGAACTTCATGGAGCACTTGATCGTCGGGCCGAGCGCGAGGTTGATCGTGCCCGAGACGTCGTCCGCCGATCTGTTGGCGGGCGTGAGGCCGTGCCGGCCCTCGAACTCCTCGAGGCACTGGACGAACTCGACGAAGTTGCGCTTCTCCAGGGGCGTCGCGGCCGTGTTGAGCCACGAGCCCACGCTGCCGTGCGACGTGCCGATGGCGCCCACGAGCTCGTCGATGACGTCGTCGTCCTGGTTGACCATGCCGTGCCACGGCGGCGCCCGCGACGTGGATTGGCGGCTCCGGTCGAA
>Ga0114994_10000202_pt1 | contig 36103 bp, 21 predicted proteins | sample ArcticOcean_MG_C_9_FD_87043 | JGI IMG/M metagenome (GOLD analysis project Ga0114994, IMG submission 87043) | Marine microbial communities from western Arctic Ocean - ArcticOcean_MG_CB2_152 | ecosystem: Environmental > Aquatic > Marine > Oceanic | place: Arctic Ocean: Canada Basin | collected...
CAAGCTTGCTAAGCCTTGGGCCGGTGCGCTGGACGCATCGTCGCCCACGGCCTCGGCCACGGCCTTCTCCACGCGCCGTCGGAGCGCGAAGCGCTCCCGCACCAGGGACGCCACGGCATCGGCGCTCCGCAGGGCGGCGTCGTCGCTTTCGTCCGATATCGCCGCGAGCGGGAAGGGCGCCGGCATCCTCCAGTGGCCGTTCCAGGGCGGCTCCAGGAACAGCGCTAAAGCCCTCGAAGCATTGAGGGCGTCGTCACCCGAAATGCGGGCCGCCAAGGCTCGTGGCAACTGATGAGCCAACAAGACGTCCAGCGTGGCGGGCGTCGCCCGCTTCAACGCCGCTGTGGCGCACCGCAGGGCCGCCCGGCGAATGACGTCATTCGACCCGCACTCCTCCTCTAATAATCCTTTCCGCAGCGCCGCGGCCAGGGCCCACCGCGCGCTCGTGGCCACGAACGGTTTGGAGCTTTCGCCCTCGCGGTCCCTTAACCACGGCGGCGCCCGCACCAGCTGCGCAGCTAAATCTAAACATGCGGCCGCCGCGGCCGTGGCCTTATTCGACAGGGCCTTGTCGAGGACGCGGCAGCAGCCGCCCAACAATTTGGCGGGGGGGTCCCGGCCCTCCCGCGGGCCTCGTCTCCCGGCCGCGGCGGCGTCACACGCCCGTTCGCACACTTGTTCCACGCACGCGCCCCAGTCGTCACAAACGTCGGCGTCGGCGCAGGCGCCCAGCGCGTCCCGCAAGCTTGAGACGGCCGTGGACGGGCTCCCCGCGTGCCGCAGAGCATTTTTCGCCGCCTCCAGACCGGACGAAGGCGGCGGCGCCGGCGGCCGCGCCTCCCTTTTCACCTCCCGGGGCGGCGGCGGCGGCATCGTCTCCGACAGGACCATGTCTGAGGACGTGAGACGCCCCACGAAGCGCTCCAATCGCCCTCTAGGCGGCCCCGCGCCGCCGCAGCCCTCGTAGAACTTCATTTCCTCCGCCTCCTTCAATCGGTCCGCGTCCGTGTCCTGCACTAGAGGATGCTCCAGCAGCTCGGGCCAGGCCAAGCGCCGTCTCGGGTCCTTCCGCAGCAACCCGCTCAAGAACGACTCGAACCTTTCCGAAACATGCGAGGGAAACACCACCGGGTCTTTGACAATGTGGTTGATCAGTGAATAAATACTGTTCGTGTAGAAGGGCGGCTGGCCCACCAAGAGCTCAAACAAAATAACACCTAGACTCCACAAATCCACCGTGTGGTCGTAGGGCTGCTCCTTGACGAGCTCCGGCGCCATATATAATGGAGTGCCTTTTATGGAAGTCAACACAATGGTGTCCATGGACATGGCTCTGGCAAAGCCAAAGTCGCAGAGCTTCACGCGGCCGTTCGCGCCCAACAAGACCTGTGTGATCGACGCGTCACGTTGCACTCCGACGGACGCTGTATGGACATTCTGAGGCTTGAGGTCTCGGTGGATTATTCTTTGAGAGTGCAAATAGTGCAGGGCTTTCACTAATTGTCGGGCGATGTCCCGCACCGCTTCTTCCGGTAATGTTCCATCTTCTTCAAGTATCTCAAACAATTCACCGCGCGCGAACTCCGTCACGACGCAGAACTCCCTCTCCGTTTCAAAGTAGTCGAACATCTTCACGATGTTGTCGTGGTCCAAAGCGGACAAAATAGCGATTTCCTGCCGGAGGTTCCTGAGGTCTCGCTCGGACTTGCCAGGCTTGCCGATGAATTTCAGTGCGACCGTCTGCCCCGTGTGCTTCCGCCTCCCTTTGTAGACCTTCCCAAACGAGCCTTCCCCTATTCTTTCCAGTACAATGTAGTTGTCATGACTGCCGCTCGCGAAGGCCGGCTGCGCCGCCGCTTTGCCCATCTCTGCGGTTCTGGTGGGAGCTGCCCACTGCTTGTGGCGCGCGCAGCGGTGCTGCCGCTGCCAGGCGTCCCACGCGGGGCTATCGCGGGCGACCCGTGGCACACGTTGGTGGCTGGGCGCGGAACAGTGTTATGCGCGGTCCCCCGCATCTCAAATAAATCGAATGCGGGGCGGCGGGCTAGTGGGTTGATGGGTTCTACCGCGCACCCGAGCTCCTCCTAGCTACTGCTCCGACCGTGCGACTGTAGGATGTTATGAGTTGACCGTCCATGACGGGTTTTTGGGGAGAGAGGCCGGCGACGGATCAAAACTGCGCAGCACGCAAGCTTAACGGCACGTGCGAGCGTCTGCGATAGCGCACGCATACGCCATCGCTGCGAGCAGCGCGGAGGAGCACGAAAAGGACGCACGCCCAAGCCATGGCGACGCCGCCGCCGGCGCCGCCCAAGTCCAACGCGCGGCGCGACGCGCTTCTGAAGCTCGAGGCCTCGGTGCAGGCCCAGTGGGAAAATGAGGGCACGTTCGAGGCCGACGCCCAAGAGGGGAAGCCCAAGTTCTTCGTCACCTTCCCGTACATAGACCGGCGTCCAATGCGTGGAGAGAGAGGCGCGTGATGACACGAGAGAAGTGGGGTAGCGCCGCAGTTGTCCTGGGATTCCGCGAGTACGCGGATGAACCTTCCCGGGAGCCTGCGGTGCCGATGCCCGCGCCTCGCATTCTATGGATGTAGTCTGACGCCTCCTTAAGACAAACGAGAGAGGCGCGCGGCCCGACGCCATCGTAACACATGTCCTGCAGGTACCCGTACATGAACGGCCGCCTCCACCTCGGCCACGCCTTCTCTTTGACAAAAGCCGAGTTCGCCGCGGGCTTCAAGCGGCTGCGGGGTTATAACGTGCTCTTCCCCTTCGGCTTCCACTGCACGGGCATGCCCATCCAGGCCGCGGCCAACAAGCTGAAGGGCGAGATCCAACAGTTCGGGAACCCGCCCGCCTTCCCCGAGGAAACAGTGGAAGTGGCCCAGGAGGAGGATTCGCTGGCCAAGGAGATGGCTGCTTTAGGGAAGAAGGGCAAGGCCAAGAAGTCCAAGGTGGGGCAGAAGGGCGCCGGCACGTCGTACCAGTGGCAGGCCCTGGAGAAGATGGGCATTCCCTCGCAAGACATCGCGGCCTTCGCAGAACCGCATCGCTGGCTCGACTACTTTCCGCCCTACGGCGTGTCCGACTTGAAAAAGTTCGGCGCGTCGATTGATTGGAGACGCAGTTTCGTGACGACGGACAAGAACCCCTTCTACGACTCCTTCGTGCGGTGGCAATTTTTGAAGTTGAAGGCCGGGGACAAGATCGCCTACGGCAAGCGCGCGAACGTGTATGCGGTCAAGGACGCGCAGTGTTGTGCCGATCATGATCGCTCGTCCGGGGAAGGTGTGGGGCCCCAGGAGTACACCCTGGTTAAGCTTAAGGTGGTCGAAAAGCCTCCCTGTTTGGCCGCTTGCGGTGAGGCGGATGTGTTCTTGGTCCCGGCGACCTTGCGACCGGAGACCATGTACGGCCAGACGAACTGTTATGTCCTCCCGAGTGGCGACTACGGCGCCTTCCGGCAGGCCAGCGGCCAGATTTTCGTCATGTCGAAGCGGGCGGCCATCGGTCTGGCCCACCAGGGCGCATTCACTTCCAGAGATGACGGCCCCGACGACTTTTGGGGGTATTCCAAAGAGTGGGGCGCGTGTGACCAAGTCGGCGCCCTCTTCAAGGGCTCGGACTTGATAGGGTGCCCGCTCAAGGCCCCGCTCGCGACGTACGAGGTCGTGTACACCCTCCCACTGACCACCATCTTCATGGTCAAGGGCACGGGCGTGGTCACCAGTGTCCCGTCGGACGCGCCCGACGACTGGATCGCGCTGCACGAGTTGAAAACGGACGCCAAACTGCGCGCGAAATATTCGCTGGAGGAACGGCACGTGAACTTCGCCGTCGTGCCCATCATCAACATCACCGTCGAGGCGAGCGGGGAAGGAAAGGCCAAGAAGAAGGCCTGGGCCTCGGACAAGGCCGCGGAGTACTGGTGCGAGGAACTAAAAATCACGTCGCAGAAGGACGCCGCCAAATTAAAAGTCGCCAAGGGCGAGACCTACCTGAACGGGTTTAACTACGGTGTTATGCTCGTAGGAGCATACAAGGGCATGAAAGTGTCAGAAGCAAAAGAGCTCTGCAAGACGGAGCTCATAGCATCGAACGACGCTCTGTTATATTTCGAACCGGAGTCCCCCATCGTCTCTCGGGGCGGCGAGGACTGCATCGTGGCCCACACGGAGCAGTGGTACCTGAAGTACGGCGAGAAGGAGTGGCGCGACGCCGTTGTTAGACATGTCGACGAATCGTTCGAGGCCTACAACGCGGAATGCTTAGCGCGGTTCAAATATACATTGGGCTGGATGCGCGAGTGGGCCTGTTCTCGGCTCTTTGGACTGGGGACAAAGATCCCCTGGGACCCGACGTGGCTCATCGAGTCCCTCAGTGATTCGACGATCTACATGGCGTACTACACCGTATGCCACGTCCTCCAAGGGTCCGGGTCTACGAATCTAGATGGTGCCAACGAGGCGAACTTCCCCGCCTCTGCTTTAACCCCGGAAGTCTGGGACTACATCTACCAAACAAATGCCCCGAAACCCACTACTAGTATCCCTGATAATCTGCTGGAAAAGATGCGTTCGGAATTCCGGTACTGGTACCCCATGGACTTAAGAGTGAGTGGCAAAGATCTCATAGGCAACCACCTCACCATGTGCCTCTACAACCACGCGGCCATCTGGCCCGAGGAGGCCGCCACGAGATGGCCCAAGAGCATGTATACGAACGGCTTCGTGTTACTCGACGGGGACAAGATGTCCAAGTCCACGGGCAATTTTTTGATGCTGGATGAAGCGTGCGATTTATATAGTGCGGACGCGGTGCGGTTTGCTTTAGCGGACGCCGGGGATTCTTTAGAAGACGCGAACTTCGAGAGGAAACGGGCCGAGTCCGCGGTGACCATGCTCTTCGTGGAGGAGTTGTTTGCTAGAGCATCTATGCGCGATCCGACTATCGATAAGAAGGCCCAGTTGAATTTAAGAGATGGGGACCTCGCCTACTTTGTGGACCGGGCTTTTCAGAACGAGCTCGGGGCGCTCATTGCCCAAACGTTGGAATGTTACGAGGCCATGCGGTGGCGCGACGGCATCCAGGCGGGCGCCTTCGGTCTGCAACTGCTCAGGGACGCGTATCGGGACTGGTGCGCCAAGAGCAACGTCCCGATGCACGCGGGGTTGTTGGTCGAGTACGCGCGCGTCCAGGCGCAGTTGTTGGCGCCGGTGTGCCCCCACTTCGCGCACCACGTCTGGGTTGACGTCCTGAAGGAGACCACGGCTATCTGTTGGCCGGAGGAGCGGCCCGTGGATAAGGCACTCAGTAAAACGTACGGCTTCCTGCGGGGCGCGGCGCGGTCCCTGCGCCTGGACTCGGCCAAAGAATTGAAATCGTTGAAGGGCAAGAAACCGGTAGGAGCCTATGTTTATGTCGCGACGACCTACAACGACTGGCGCAAGGCCGTATTGCGGACGGCGCGGGACTTGTGTCGGGGGACGCTCGTCGAGAAGCGGGAATTATTGGGCGCCCTCAAGAAGGACCCCCAGTTCGCCAAGGACGGGCCCTTCGCCAAGCAGGCCAAGTTGGCCATGCAGTTCGGCTCGTTCCAGCACGATTTCGCCGTGGAGGTGGGTTTGGGGGCCTTCGACGACACGCTGCCCTTCTCCCAGATGGACATCCTCGAGCAGTCCAAGACCTACTTGCAACAGAGCATTTGTGGCGGGGACCTGCCCGTGACCATCGTCAACCTGGACGCGACGCAGGACGCGCCGGGGCCGGACAAGAACAAGAACAACGCGTCGCCCGGAAAGATCGCGCTGCACGTTTTTGCGGAGTGAGGTGCCTGCGACGGCGTGTCGTCGAGTAATGGGTTAGAACCTAGCTGGCTTGTTTCTTAGTTGTGGTCGTTAAAAAACGGGTTTTTTTATTTTTTATTTTTTTATTTTCGCAGCCTGTTCCGCCCGTTCCGCGGCGCCGGACAGTAACTGCGACCGCTCGGCTTCTGCTCCCGTGCTCTGTGACACTCCGCGGCGCGCCGACAGGAGCGACCGCTCGGCTTCCACTCAATTGCCGGCTGTGACACAAAGGTAATCAATGAGCTCGCCGCTCCACGCCGCAAGCTCTCCTACTGAGTACTACAGTTCTACAGAGAGTCAAGGTCTCAGTCCGAACGAACCGCTACTGACACCGCCATCAGCTGGTCAGAGATTTGAATCGTTGGACGACACCGTGTCGGCCGATGTCGAGGGTTGTGTTGCTTGAGGACCAACAATGCTTGCAACGATTTGACGGCGATTCACGTCTAGGCGGTTGGCACAGGCGGGCCTCTGTATCTGTGAGTGCTGCGAGAGGCTTTATTAGCGCGGCGCGTTTCGTTTTGACACAATGCAGACCGTGTGAAAACTCAGAAAAATCCAACGAAAAACCCGTCCGAGTCAATAATGGGGACGCTATCGAAAGACTACTGTACGCCGCTGCTAAGGGCTGGGGTCTTTAAACATAGAAACAGGACAACATATATACAACTCAGCCAACACGCCCGACCGCCTCCGCCACCGACGGATGCCCCAGCCGGTGCGACGCGTACAACAGGTAGCGGAAGCCCGTCGTCCGGTTAAGCGCGGCCGCCTGGGTCACGGCCCAGAGCCCCCAGAACAGGTGGTCCAGCGGCGCGAACACGTCCACCGCTTTCATAAAGCGATCGACGGCCGCCGGCTCCGCCGCGCCGGCACCGCGCGCGCGCAGCAGCGCCTCGACCCAGTCGCGCCGCGTTTCCTCCGAGGGATAGCGCTCGAAGCGCGGCGTCGCCGAGTCGTCCAGCCCGCCGCACCACTCCCAGAAGTGGTTCGCAACGTCGAAGGCGGCGTAGTTGGGCCCGCCGTACCTGCGCGGATGTAGAACGCAATCAATCCGGAACGCCCATTATAAGCTTCCGGTCAGAGTCGTCGGTCTCGCTCTAGCAATCGGTTCTAAACCGACCCATCCTGTCGTTTCCAATAGGGCCAGCCTTGTTACGAGTGCGATATGGGATGACGCAATGACGCGGGCGCTCGCTCGAGGTCGATGAGGCGGACTGTACCGTCCGCGCCGACCATGACGTTGTCCAGCGTGAGGTCGTTGTGCGCGAAGACGAGGGACGCGTCGAGGTCCGCTTGCGACAGCCGCGCCTCGGCCGCGTCCACGACGGCTCCGAACGCCGCGAAATCCCGGAAGCACGCGCACTCGCTCCAGAGCTTCGCGTCCTCAGCGTCGCGCGCGACCGCCGCAACGGTGGCGTCCGTCGCCGCCGCCGCGAGCCAGCCCCGTAGCGTGGGCCACAGACCGGGCGCATCGAGGTCGTGGCCGCTAGGTCCACATAATTCCGGCGGCGGAATAAAGGCGTGCAACGTCGCGACGGCCTTGGCGACCTGAGGATACACCGCGGGGTCGCTCACGTCCTCGTACGTCGTGTTGCGGTGGCCTTCCAAAAATTCTTCCACCCGCCCGTTGGCAAAATGACCGAGGCACCGCGGCCGCCCCAGGTGCAGGCCCGCCGCTTCGAAGGTCGCACCTTCGAGGTCCCGGTCTATTCCTAAATCTTCTCCGCCGCCGTAGACGCGGACCAAGACCGATACGTCCTCATCGCTTACGCGGAACATGTCACTGGTGCGGCCACCTACAACCCGTTTGACGCTTTTGCCATGATTTAACAGCTCGCGCACGACCGCCAACGCAGCCTCTGCGCCGTCGACGCGGCGCGGGACGCGCGGCGCGTCTGCAGACTGCGCGCGGCAGAGCCCGAAGCGCGTCTGGGGGTGCGTCACGGAAACGCGCTCGTCGCCGATCCGCACGGACCCTGCGCGCTCGTCGCCCTCGTACGACGCCCGCAGCTCCGAAAGGGACGGCAGCGCGAAGCCCCGCGGGTCGACCGACGCGCACAGGGGCAGCACCTCCTCGACCAGCGCCAGAGCCCGCTCGCCGATGGCCAGGGACGCCGTGAGGCCCGTGGACCGGATGCCGGCCACCGTGACGAACGCGCCGTCCCGCCGGATCACGTAGTCGCTCTGGTCCTTCGTGCCGGGTCTCAAACCGACGTAGCGGCCGCAGATCCCGGCGAAACTGACGACGCCGAGCGCCCGCCGCGCGGTTCGCAACAGCGCCGCCTCGGCCGTCGCCGAGCGGTCGTCGGCGGGCACCGTGCGCCCGGCGTAGGGCTCGGCCGTCGGCCCCACAATGACGTCGCCGTGCACCGTGCGCCACGCGTAGGCGCCGCGGCCCCGCTCGCCCAGCGGCACGCCGCCGACCGGGCAGGCGATGAACAGGTCGCTCGCGCCGAGCACCACGAAGTCGCCCCGCCGCGGCGCCACCTCGAATTTTGGAGGACGGCGCCCCCGCAGGGTGGAGTCGACGTCGTCGGCCCAGAGGCCGCCGCAGTTCACGAGCACGCGCGCCCGCAGCGCAGATGCGGCGCCGGCCCGCGCGCCGCGGCGCTGCCGCAGCTCGAGCGTCCACACGTCGTCCAAGGCCGCCCCGACGACCTCCTGCCCGAGGCGGAGCTCCGCGCCGTTCGCGCGCGCGTGGAGGGCCCACGCGATGGGCACGCACCAGGGCTCGACCGTGACCTCGTGCCGCACATGCACCCCCCGCGTGGCGCCCCGGGCCGCGAGGCCCGGCAGGCGGCACCGCGCCTCGACGGCGGCGCCCGAACCCAGCGCGTCGGCCGCGGCGCCGTGCGCGGCTTGGAGCTTGTCGAGGGCGGCGTGCTCCGCCGCGCCGTAGGCGACGTACACCGCGCCCGTGGCCGCGTGGGGCACGTTGTGCGCGTCGTAGGCGTCGCGGTTCAACTCGGCGGCCCGCTTGAGGCAGGCGTGCTCCACTGTGCCCGGCTCGCAGTCCGCGGCCGTGCAGGCGATGCCGGTATTGCCGCCGCTCGCGTGGCTCGAGGCCAACGCCGCCTCGCGCTCGATGAGCACGCACCGCCGGCCGGCGAGGGCGCAGGCGCGCAGCACGCCGCAGCCGACCACGCCGCCGCCGATGACTGCGACGTCGTAGGGTTCAGCCATGTGCGGTGTTGCTCCCCGCGCAGCGAGGCAGCGGTGCAGCGATGCCCAGCGAGGCGGCTACTGTGCACTCCTTAGCAGCTGGCAGGAGCAATGCTGCATGACAGCTGCTCGTAAGATCTCTCAGGGTGCGAAGCGGCGGTATTATTGTCGACATGACATTGTCAGCGTCCTCACGGGTTTCCCGGACGGGTTTTGTCTATCCAAAACGCGAGCTCGCAGTACCGCGAGGTCAGGCATTTACCAGAGTAAGCTCATTTTCGCGTGGGAACTCGTGACGTCATCCGTGGGGAATAGCAAGCCACAGCTCTTGTGAATCACTGACTGATAACATTGATCATCACAAGAGCTGAATACCATGCCTCCGCGGCCCGTGGAGGAGCCGCAAAACGAGGAGGAAGAAGAGAAAAGCGAGGAAGTCGAGGAAAGCGACCTGCAATTGGACGCTCTCAGTGACTTCACGCGCGGCACGCTTCCGCGCGACGTCTTCGAGATGGCGTTCAAAGGTCTCCGCGTCCGCGTGATGACGGGCAACATCACGGATGCCGACGCTACTGCAATCGCCGTCGGGCGTATAGAAGTATTGGCCCAGGAGGACGGCTTCGGCCCGGGCGACTCAAGGGAAGAGGTGGCCCGCCAGATCTGGGCGCGCCTCGAGAGCCTCGAGGGCGAGCTCCGGGCGAGGCTCGACGCGGAGCCTAAGGAGGGGTAGAGTAAGATCAAGCTGCCGAGGGAGTTGACAAGACTCTTTGAAACAAGGGTAGTTTATGCAACAAAACGGGGCGGACGTCACACGTTGTCGAGGCCAGTTGACCGGGACTCTTTGAACACGGTGAGATTACAACAAAGCGGGGGGGCTGTGGCGCCGCACGCTGCCGGCGGCGCCGCAGGGAACCATCTAGTTGAACTCCTTGAAGAGGCCCGGGATCTCGTACGTCGCGACGCGCTCCAGGAGCGTGTACATGACCGGCTGCTGCTGGATAATCTCCTGGATCCAGAGGCCCACGCAGGCGAGCATGGCCAGACGGCCGTTGTTGAGCTCGCGCACTTCCTTCTTCAGGTAGTCCTCGTCCGAGAGTTTGTCCTTGGTCCAGGGCGAGACGCCCTCGATGTTCGCGTACGAGCCCGGCACGTAGCCGTCCTTCATTTGGAAGTCCGTCGGCTCCCAGCCGGGGAAGGACGCCGTCTCGACGGCGCCGATCGCAAGCAACACCGGAGCGAGGATGGAGCTCTGCTGGAGCGTGCCCTGGAAGGCGAAGATCGCCGGCACGTTGCCCTGGGCGAAGAGCATGGGGTGCCAGACCTCGGCCACGAGCATGCCCGTGATGGCGAGCATCGCGACGCGGCCGTGTTTCAATTCAGCTTCGCGGTATTTGACCATTTCGGCCGGGGACGCGCGCTCGGCGAAGCCGAGGGGGTCGAAGTCGAAGCGCGACGCCTCGTTGCCCGGGATCATGTTGCCCGGCAGGCCGTAGGCGAACTCCGTCGACGACGGGTTCTTGAGGTTCGCCGCCGCCATGGCGGTGGCGGCCTTGGGCGCGGCGGGCGCGACGAGGGCGGAGGCCGAGGCGGCGAGGGCGACGTACTTGAGGTTCATGATTGTTTTGGGCCTGCGTGGCTTGGACGTCAACGCGCGCGCGTCGGACGACGTCAACGAGCGCGCGGTCGACAGGGCGGTGCGCCGTTAGTGTGTAGCGCGCGCGAGCAGTGCGCGCGGTATCGTGCGGTACTGCGGCGCTGCTTTGCGAGCGATTGCAAGCATCGCTGCCGCTGCTGTGCAGCCGTGTGTACGATTAAGCTGCGCGTCGCCCGTTTTGCGCGGCGTCTTCGCGTTCCGTTGCTGCATGCATTGCAGCAGACGTGTTGCGCGAGTCGCGGAGACCTTTCGTTGCGTTTGCGACGCTGGACGCACGTTGTGATGAGAGTATGATGTTGTGGAATGATAGACACAATCGCGTGGCATTGTTGAATGTGCGGGTTTTTCAACTCAGCCGCCTCTTGGGCGTTGGCTTTTTGGCTGGCATCTGGAGGTCTGTTACTCATGGTTTGTAGCCTTATGACAAGTATAAGGAAGATGACGAATTTGCGCGCGGGTTTCACGCATGTTATTGGCTAGTGTTGTGGCAGCACACAGCAGTGCGAGCAGGTGTGGCAGCTCTGGAGAGCTGTTAGTGGTCAAGCAGTGCGAGCGTGTTCTAACCTCGCAGCGCCAGCCAAAGGCAAAACGCCAGCAAACGCCAGTCAGCTTGTGAGAGCTTGTGGAGAGCTGTGCAGCCAGGCACAGCGCTATACGTACACAGCGCGGCTAGAAGCTGTACGCCAGTCGCCGCGGCAAGAAACCACCATGGCCGACAGCACCGCCGCCGCGACCCAAAAGCTCCTGGAGGCGGAGCGCCAAGGGCACCGGGCCGCCAAGCGGGCCGCCAAGCTGGCCGCGGACCAGGCCAGGGGCCTCAAGCAAGCTTTGGATGCTGAAAGACAAAAGACCGCAGCGGCCGAGGAAAGAGCGCGCCACTTCGAGGTCGCGCTGTTCGAGGAACGCGCGTGGTCCGCGAAAGCGCTCCAAGAGCAGCGCGCCGAGTGCCTCGAGGCCGCCGTGGAGGTCGCCCGCGAGCTCGCCGCGCGCCGGCCGCAGGCGTCGGCGCCGGGCCCGGGGCCGCCCGCGCGGCGGGCGTCCTCGCACGCGACGGAGCTCGCGCGCGGCGCGCCCTCGACGTGGTCCGAGGCGGGGCAACGGGCGTCGGTCTTGGGCGTCGGCGTCCTGTTCCGCGCCCGGCAGCTCCGGGCGCACCACGGCACGATTCTGGAAGGGGGCCACGGCGGCCCGCTGAAGGAGACGTTGACTGCCATCGCGCACCCGTACGGCGGCGCGCCGCCGCTCTCGCCCGCGGAGGCGCTGCCCGCCGCACTGGCCTGCGTCGACTTTTGCGTGGTGGCGCTCCCGGCGTTGCTCGACTCGGCCGCGGCGCCGCCGGACGACGCGGGGTACCTGGCGTCGATCAAGTCCGCGGCCTCGACCGCGGCCGCGTCGGTCGCGTCGACGGTGGACCAGGTCCTCTGGGAGGAGGAGAACGTCGACTTATCAACGCTGGCGCGGCCGGCTTTGCAAAACCAGGTGGACTCCATGCTCGCCGCGGGGCCGCTCACGCCCCACAAGAGCGAGGAGCGGGACGGGACGAGCCTGTAAGTGTGTCATTGTTATTTTTCGCGTCGATGGCGTTTAGTTGCGTCTTTTTCCGAGGGGTTACTGGGGGCGACCGTCGCGTCCTCGTCCCTCGGACTTTTGTTACGGTGCTAGCCTGAGGCCCAGTGACCACGGCCAGCCACGCCGCCGCCGCCATGGATTGAAATAAGATTAATTAGCAAGTTACAGGGGGCCGTCACTGCGGCGCGAGCATGCGCACGAAGAGCTCGTACGTCGTCCACGTGATGGCCACGCCGGGCGACTGGGCCAGCGCCCGCACGGCCGCCCCCCGGTAGAAGCCGATGGCCCCGTCGGCGCGCCAGATGTGCGTCGCCGCGTCGTGAAACCCGGCGAACGCGACGCCGTTCGGCCGCGTGCACAGCGTCGCCATACCCCGCGCGCTGGGGGGGGGCGCCGCGGACGCGGCGCCCAGCGAGCAGGTCAGGTGCTGCGTCTGCAGGCGCGTCTTGACCACGTCCAGCGGCGTCGTCGCGAGCGACGCGACGGCGCCCGCGAGGCCGCCGCACGCCAGGAGCGACCCGACGCCGAGCGGTTCCTGACCCCGCTTCAGCTTGGCCTTGAGGGCCTCGTTCGCGGCCACGCTGACGCACCCGTAGGGGATGTTCATCGCCAGGGTCGTCGGCAGCGACCGGTACAGCCCCTGTAACCCCCCGTGCTGCATGGAATGAGTCCAGGCGTCCCACAAACCGCGGTGGTGGCCCAGCTGGAGCCGCTGCTTCAGCACGTCCGCCGGCGTCATCAACGCGTCGTGGCCGATGACGGCGACGGCGCCGGCGAGCGCATTCGTGGCGTGCGAGGGCGTTTTTTCCGTCATGCGCACGGCCTCGAAGGCCCCAAAATATAATGCGTGGGCCGGCGCGCAGGCCAGGGACACAGCGGAGACGCCCCGCCACAGGCGGCGCGCGCCGGTGCCGGTGGTGAGTCCATCATTTACCAACTGCCGGGCGTGCTTCAGGCAGAAGATGTCGGCCACCTGCGTCCGCCCGCAGCTCCCGACGCACTGGGCGTGGGTCTTCACCGTATCCAGCGGGAAGACGAAGAGGTGCTCCGCCAGGCCGGCGCCCGAGCCGGCCACGAGGTGCGTGGCGAGGGGGATGCCGCGGTCCGGGTCGAACTCCTCGAGGTAGTCGAGGTCGGCGTCGGAGGCGTCGTCGGGCGCCATGCTTGGCTGGGCGCGGCGCCAGCGCGTTTGAGCGAGAAAGCGCGCGAGAGCTTTGGAGTGGTTTTGAGCGCAGCGAGGCGCGCGGTTGCGGCGGAGGCGTGGCCTAGGGCTTGTTGGCTGCACAGAGAGCACTACTACGCTGTCCGTCGATCGCTCAGGCCGGAGAGCGCGGCATACACGGCGGCAGATGGAGACAGCTTTCGACGCTCCCTAAAGTGCGGGGTTTGACGCAAGATGAAATTTTTTTCGCGGCGGAAGGCGTTTTCCTGCGCTGATCGGTGCTCGGACAGTCGGGATGAGGGGTGGGAACCGGGACTGCAACACCTTGTTTTGGAGATGTGGCATTATTAGAGAAGTGAAGGTTGGCCTCGTGCTGCTCATCAAGCCGCGCTGCAAGCAAGATAAACAGCAGTAGGAGAGCCTGCTTAATACCGTCGATCAGCCACGGGTAAAAAAAAGCAAAGCAGCACCTCTACGTGGTCTCCCAGGCCATAACATAACAGCGCTAGGGAAGCCAGATATAAGCGCCACAGCCCCTGAAGCGTCTTGCCCCTGCGTTGCCAAGTGACCAGGCCCGATATAGCAGGCGTGTAAAAAAGCCAGAGGCGTTGCACACAGCGCGCCAAACCCGCCCGAGCCGATCCGGGAACGCGAACGACCATCAACAACAAAATGGCCCTCCTGGCCGACACGCCCGTCTCCTTGCCGGTGACGACCCCGGCGGACGAGACCTACACCCTCGCGCGGGACGCCGCCGCGCGGGCCATCGCCGCGGCCGCCCACAGCCCGCCGAGCGCGTCGAGCTACGGCAATGCCATGCCCAAGCGGGCCCGCGCCGGCTCGGGGCCGCGGAGCCGCGCGCCAAGCGTCGACCAGGCGCCGTCGCTGGCGGCGCGGCTGCGGGCCGCCTCCGAGCTGGAGCGCGCGGGCCTGGTCACGGGCGCGCAGAAGGGCGCGCTCCGGGACCTGGTGATGAGCGGCGACGCGGCTTTGGGGGGCGCGCTTGACGACTACCACTCCGGCGACGCGGCCCCGCTCGAGCGCCTCGTGAAGCAGGGCCACCTCGACCGCGCGGCGAAGGCCAGCGAGGGGCGGCCGCGCGAGGGCTCCATCGACCTGCTCGCGGAGCTGGACCTCGACTCGACGGCCGAGGTCCTCTTCGCCGCGCGGAAGTTGCCGCCCTCGGCGGAGCTCTACGGCCACGACGACCAGCTAATGGGCTTCGACATGGAGATGCCCTCGCTCGCCTCGGGTCTACTGGGGGACGACGACCTCTTCTCCGAGCGCAAGCGCCGCGCGCGCCTGGGCAGCATCTGCAGCTTCGGCAGCGCGACCTCGGATTGTGGCGACGAGCCGCGGCGGCCGCGCTGCGACTCCGTGGCGTCTTTGGCGAGCGAGCCCGACCGCGCGGTCGTACCACCGCCGCGCCAGCAGCGCACGGCCGCGCGCCACGCGCTCCAGGCCGCGCCGAAGCGGCGGTCGCGGCGCGACGACCGCGCCCGGCCCGCGACGGACGCGCACCCCGGGCCGGACCAGCCGGTCGCGCGGTACCGCGGCGTCGTGGCGGCGACGGTGGCGGACCCGCCCGGGGCCCGCCTGCTGGACCCGGGCCCGGCGCCGGCCTACGAGCTCCTGGTGAACTTCCCACGGGCCAAGTCCCGGTCGCAGATCCACTGCGTCATGTGCGGGCGCCGCCCGCGGGACGCGAACCCCCGGGAGCCGCCGCCGGAGTGCGCGGCGTGCCAGCCGCGCCTCCCGCGCCTGGCCCCGGGGGGGGACGCCCGCGACGACGTGGCCCCGGGCGAGGAGCGGCTCCTGGGCGGGAGCGTCATCATCCCGCGCCAGAACAAGGACGTGTGCCGCGAGTGCGACAAGGCCCTGTGGCGTCACCGGGCCAGCGACGTCCACTTCAAGTGGTGCAAGGGCTGCAAGCGCTTCCGCAACCTCGTGGCCTTCGCGGAGAAGCTCGCGGCGTCCAAGTGCGACCGCTGCCGCGAGCGCGGCCGCCAGGGCTACATGCGGCGCAAGGGCGGCGGGCCCTCGCCGCCCTGCTCACCGCGCTAGGCCCGCCCCCCACGTTCCCGCACACCACAAAAACGAATACCCCCCGCCGCTGGGCCCGCCTCGCGGGGGCGGGCCGCCGGCGACCACCCCCTAAATAACTTGATCATGACTCGTATAGACCCGGCGTCTAGATCCGGCGTCGGCGCGGGCGCGCCGCTACCGGCGCGCCTGGCGGTCCGTCGAGTCCACGCCCGTCGTGTACCACCAGCTCATGAGCGACCACGCGAAGAGGCAGATGACCGCGAAGGTGATCAGGGCAGCCTTCTCCCCGTCCTCGACGTGACCGCACGTGTCCCTTAGCTTGAAGTCGGCCTGCTTCGTGCCCTGCGAGTCCTGCATGCTGCGGCGGTTTATGGCTGTTGTTTGCCGGTGCTGCCGGTGCGAACGGCGTCCGTGCGGCGGAGCTCACCCTTGGACTTGGACTCCTCAAGCGGCGCTTGGCCGCGGGCAGCCCTTTCGCGGGTCCGCGAAGCGGTAGCGTGCCTTACGCCGTTGTTCGGCGAGACCTGCCCTGCTGGCGGTGACGTTTTGAGGGCTTTGGTTCAGTCTTTTTACCTTGAAATGTGATGAATTCGTGCGGGTTGCCTCGCTGCGGCTCCAAGAGATTTCTGGACCGGACGACACGGGAGATGTCGCCCCTTTGTCCCTAAATATCGACTCGTCGCAGGGTGCCCTATAGATACCGTAGATTTTTTTTCACAATATTAATCCCTGGACCTCGGTGACGCGCATATCAGCCGAAAATTTGCGCGCGAAGTAGAACTTCGACCGTGCCGTCTTCTCCACTTTTTGCCACTGAGCCACCGTGTTGAATGTGTTAGGGTGTCCTCCAATTATAACACTCCGGTCGACGTAGGTCAGCACGGTTCCCGTCGTCTCATTGTGCAGATTGTGCCTTGAGAGCACGTCACTGAACGTGGAGGAACATAGAACTCCTTACCCGTACTCGACCTCGAGCATCGCGCTCACGAGCGACGCCGTCGAGAAGGGCGTCACCGTGCGCTTGTTGCGGCCGAAGCGGTCCCGGCCCAGCTCGCCCGCGCGCGCGAAGACCGCCTCCTCCAGGCTCTCGCCGGGGTTTGCGGGCGGCGGCGCCGCGTACGTGGCATACGAAGCCAGAGACGCCCGGTCCAGGCCGCGCGGCCGCCCCGACCGCGCCGCGTCGCGCAGCCGCACGTCCTGCTCCTGCTGGCCGTCCGGCCGCCCCCGCATCTGCTCCTTGATCGTCTCGCGCAGCGCCCGGGTCGTCCGGCCGTCGGGCCGCGTGAAGTCCTCCTCGTGCGCGCCGATCTGCACCGTGCGGCCGCCCGTGTGGGCGAGGTCGGGCACGACGCAGGGGTCGCGCGCCGTGCGCCAGGCGGCCCCGTCGGCGTGCGGCGTGTGCATGCCCGACGCCATCTTGTCCAGGTAGGGCCCGCGCACGCGCCGTACCACGACGGCGGGCGAGGACATGGTCCGCGGGTCGAAGAGGAGGGGCCGGGGGAAGGGCGGCGGGTCCCGGGGGCCCGGGGGCGAGGCGACCATGGGGTCCTGGGCAGCTTCCCCTTGGGACGCGGCCTCGTGTTGTGGCTGCAGCGGTGGAGGCGATGGATAGAGCTGTGCTCTCCGGGCAGCCAAGGCAGCCAGCGCTAAACAATTGCTAAACTCGAGAGGCCAGCGCCGCGCGCCGGATCCCTCTCTGCAGGGGCCGAGGGGTCGACATTCTACCACCTCGGCGACATGGAGCTTGTTTTTATTCGCGTCCCTAAAAACAACAACGCGGGTTGCAGGTCGCGCTGCGCTGCTCTCTGTCAGACTTGTACAGAGGTAAGAGACAGCGAAGTCAGCAACCGAGTCCAAAAAACATCACTGGTGCGATAGTTGTCGATAGAGAGCATTGCTTCCGAGCACTGCAGTCGATTCACGCTGCAGCGCAGTGACTGCAACCTCATCCTCTCATCGCCTACTCGTGCGCAAGCCGTGGAGAGCCCGAGGCGCGGACCACGTCGTCGTCGCGGCGTGCCAGCGAGCCGCCAGCAGTCGCGCTCGACTGCTTCGCTTGACGCGAGCGAGCAAGGAGAGACAGCGCTCGACCGCTTCGCTTGACGAGAGCGAGCACGGAGACCCACGCCGCACCGCGCGCAGGCCACCATGCTCTTCAAGAGCGCCCTCAAGTCCGCCTTCGCGGCGCACGCGCCGCTCACGCGCACGAACCTGGCCGTGGGCGACTCCATCCCGGCCGGCACGACGCTTGTCTCCGAGTTCCCCAACGAGCTCGTGGATATGCCCGCGCGCCTCGCCGGCAAGCGCACCATCGTGGTGGGCATGCCCGGCGCGTTCACGCCCACTTGATCCGGAAAGCAGGTCCCCGGCTACTACGCTAAAGAGGCGGAGTTAAAGGCCGCGGGGATCGACGAGGTGCTGTGCTACTGCGTCAACGACATGGCCGTGATGCAGGCGTGGTTCGACGACATGGGCATCAAGCCCTCGTCCATGGTGACGCCGCTGGCGGACCCGACGCGCGCCTTCACCAAGGCCCTGGACCTCGAGATGGAGGGCACGCCGCCCCAGTTAGGCTACGTGCGCACGAAGCGCTACGCCGCCGTTTTTGATGATGGCAAGTGCACGAACCTCTTCGTCTCGGCGGCGCCCGGCGACCCGGCGGGCGACGACAACCCGACGGCCTCGCTCGTGGAGAACGTGCTCGCGAGCCTCTAGGCGGCGACCCGGCCCTGGTCCTCCACACAAAACTCGCTTTGTACCAATGACGTGCTGCGCCCCCGGGACCCGTCCCGGCGCAGAACCGACACCCCGCACCGCGAGTGGTCTGTGGAACTTCCAGGGTTTGTTTAAGACGGTCCCTTATTTGCATCTTCCGGTCCGCAGCCTAGCGTGGCGTTCGGTCGTCTTACTCCTCGATGGCGTTGTTATTGTAGAGGGGTATTGGCGGCCGCGACCGTACGGTCCATACATCAAAGGCGACACCCACCGTCAGTTAGACTCTTGCTTCTATAGAAAGCCACGGAAGGGGCGGGGCGGGTTGAAGGTCGGGGTTGAGGGCGGACGTATCGATAAACCCGCGCTAATAATTTGCCCGGCAGATTACGCAAATCAAGAATACAAGACCGGCTCACCTATATTCGTTAGCGGGTTATAGGATTATAGCTTATTGATTAGCCTAGAGGGGACGACCGCAACGATGGCGCGGCGCCTCTGCGCGGCCGCGGCCACAATCATTGTGTTGGCATGGCTGCAAGCCGCCGACGTCCCTCTCGCCAGCCGACTTTTAAGCCGTCGCCGGGCCCGACGTTGAAGCCGACTTCCCGCCCGACGCGTAAACCGACGCCGAAGCCCTCACCGGGCCCGACGCCCAAACCGTCGCCGCTACCGACCCAAGCGCCGACCTTCCAGCGGACCTTCCCCGTCGCGGTCCTCGAGGGCGTCTCGGCCGCCGAATTTAATGATGACCCCCTCGCGAAGCCGACGTTCGAGCGCGCCGTGGCCAACACGGTCCCGGGCTCGACGGTCAAGGCCGCCACGGCCGCGCCGCTGGCCACGCCGCTCGCGCCGGACGCGGCGGGCGGCCTGCGCCGGCGCCTCCAAACCAGCGACGCGTGCAAGGTCGACTTCACCGTCATGTCGCCGGGCGGCACGGGGCAGCAGGCCTTCGTCTGGGCGCTGCGGGACGGAACCTTCGCCCGGAACTTCAACGCGGTGCGCGGCCGGTCGCCCGCGCACCGCGGCGCCCGGGTCGCGGAGGACCGCTCGCGCGAGGAGAACGGCGACGACCCGGCGGCGACGACGAAGAAGAGCGGGGGCGGCGGCGGCTCGGCGCCCCTGCTCCTCATCATCCTCGCGGTCGTCGGCGCGTGCATTTTGTGCGCCGCCGCGGGCGCGTGCGTCTACGCCCGCCGGGCGAGCAAGGACAAGGCGCGCGCGACGGCCGCGTACAGCGCCCAGCGGCAGCGGTCAAGCGAGGAGGGCGGCGCCTTCGGCATCGGCATTTCGCGGAGTTTTTCAAGAGACGAAGAAAGGGCCAAGGAGGAGGACTTAAGGGGCTCGATGGTGCTCTCGAACAACGTCGACCCGCGCATCCTGGGCCTGATCAGCTCGCGGTCGTCGAACGCCATCATGGAAAGCGACGAGCCGCTCGCGGCGTCGCTCCTGGGCGCGGGGTCCAGACGCACGACGGCCGGCGCATCGCGTGGGACGAGGTCGGGCGGCCCGCGGGCGAGACGGACCCGCGCGACGGCTGGGCGACGTGGTCCGAGGCGGACCAGGGACGCTACGTGCGCCGCCTGCGCGAGGACGGCGGGTTGGAGCTGGCCGACGCGCGGGACGGCTTTGAAGTCCGGGGCGTCGACAAGGACCTGCGGGGCTGCCTCGGGCGGTCGGCGCGCTGGCCGGCGCGGCGGCGCGTCGGGGAATTCAGAAGGCGGCTGAACTTGTTAAGGGGCCACTGGCGCGACGGAAGGGTGCAGGTCGAGGTTTAAAGAAGTTGCGTGCTGGAGACGTGCGCGAAGGAACTGTCGTCGCTCCCCGACGGCCAGTGGCGCTGGCCCTTCTTCTTCAAGTTTGTGGGCGAGGCCGGCCTGGACGCGGGCGGGCTGGGGCGCGACGCTCTGCGGCTGGCGAGCAACGACCTGTTGTCTATCGACTTCGGGCTGTTCCGCCACGCGACGGACGACGCCGCGACCTACACGGTGTCGGACGACGCCACCGTGCGCAGCGACCACGACGGCGGCCTCGCGACGTTAGCTTTTGCGGGCAAGCTCGTGGCCAAGGCGCTGCTGGACGGGACGCACCTGGACGCGCAGCTGAACCCCGTGCTGCTGAAGCACGTGTGCGGCGCCGCCGTGACGCTGGAGGACCTCCAGGACTTGGACTGGCCGCTGTACTCGTCCTTGGCGCAGTTGGTCGAAATCGACGTCACGGACCTCTGCCTCACATTTTCCGTCGAGTCGCACAATTACGGCGTGGTCGAGACGCGGGAGCTCGTGCCCGGGGGCAGCGACAAGGCCGTGACGGATGACAACAAGCACGAATTTATTGCGTTGCGCTTGCGCGAAGGACTCTTCGAGCATCATGGCGGCCTTCGACTTTGTGCTCGAACTCGGTGACCAGACCTTTTCAATGTATTGAACTTAAGTGACTATAAATTTATGGCAACTACTACCCTAGCGCGCCGGAGTATTCTATTCTATACCCCCTGGCGCGTGGACCGCTACTTGACCGGTGGCGGCATCCGAGTCGGTAGAATAGTTCATACAAAGCATTATAAACACACACACTAGTCGGTACTTTCGCTTCGTCCCCGCATAAACCCGCTCACCAACTTCGTCGCCGTCGTGAACGAGGGCAGCCGCTGCGCGCGCGCCTCGCCCACCACGTCGCGCGCCGCGGACGCGACCTCGTTTCCCCGCGCCGCGACGCCGGCGGCGAAGCGCATGACCTGGGAGGCTCTTCTGGAAGCGGCCGCGACGACGCCGGTCGCGCGTTGGGACCGCCGCTCGGCCCAATTCTGGGACCCGGCGAGGACGCGTAACGCGACCAACCCATCGTCAAAGGCGACCACCACCGCACACGGCGCTAATGGATCCGGAGCGAAGGCCAATAGGGAGAGCGTGGGCGCCTCGCCCGGCGGCGCGAAGAGCTTGGAGTCGACGCGCCTCATGACGACGAGAGACGGCAGGGCCCGCACCTCGACGCCGGACGGCGCCACGACCACCAGCACGTCGCCGAGCGGCCCACAGACCTGGGCCGAACAGACCGCGGACGCCACGCAGACCTCGGCGACGCAGCCCCCGTTGACGTCGTGCACGTCCAGTAACGTGGAGGGCCCGACCGGTCTAGCTAACGCGACCAGGGCCAGGGGGCCGCTCAGGCCCACGAAAAGGGCGGGCGACGTCGAGGGCCGGCCCGCCGCGAGCTCCCGGAGCACGGCCCCGTCCCGGAGGGCGTGGACGAGCGTGCGGCCGTCCGCGGCGTTCGTGACGCAAATCCCTAGTTCCCGCGACAGGGCCCCCGCGACCACGGCCGCGCGGTGGCCGCGGAAGACGACGTCCGCGCGGCGGCGGAGGCGCGCCCTCCGCGGCCAGGGCCGCGACGCGCGGTCGACGCGCCACACGCCGGCGCGCCCGTCGGCGGCGCCGATGAGAATGGCCACGTCCAGCGCGGGCGGCGCGCCCTGGGCCGGGTCGACGCCGACGCGCTCTCCATTATCGTCGCAGCACTTTACCAACGTCAGCGCGCAGTCGAAGCACACCACGGACGCCTCGCCGCACGGCCGCGCGCGGACGTCGACGGCGTCGGCGCCGTCGTCGCCGAGGTCCACATGCGTCACGCGCAGCCCGCCCGCGTATTCGACATCAATGGAGGCGACCAGGGCGCCGTCGGCGGAGATGGAGCACAATGTTGATGACGCCACGCCGAGCTGCGCCGCGCCGCGGCACGCCGCGCGCTCGGCCGCCTGCTCGCCGGAGCCGGGGCCATTGACCAGGTCGTCCGGGGTGGCGAGCGGCCGCAAGGAGCACCGCCGCCTCGGCTCGTCCGCGTCCTCCTCGACGGCGTCGTCGGACCAGCCCAGGACGCAAATGTCCCCACCGCCGTCCACGGCCACGATGCGCCCCGCCGTCGCCCGCAGCGCCAATAACGGCCCGCCCTGGAAGCCGTGGAAGAGCCCCGCCGCGCGCGCTACTGCTAAAGATTCGTTCAGCAGTGCCCGGGGGGTCAGACACGCCCGGCGCGGGTCGTCCGGGCTCTGCGCACTTAAAGAAAGGGGACTCCACCCGGGCCCCAGACCCCTAGCTGGCCAGGGTTTTGTAGAGTGGAGCTGGAGGGGGCACTGGCCGAAGTGCGAGGCCTGGAGCACCGTGGCGGCGCGTAACTTCGGATTGGCAATGGCGTCCAGATCGACCTCGTCCCCGTAGCACAGGTAGAAGAAGACGTTGGCGCTTTCGACCGCTAGGGGCCCGCGCTGCTTCCGGCCGAAGATCAAGTCCAGCCAGGCGTGTAATTGAAGCGATGTCAGAGAGTGCTCGAGCGCGGCCCGTAACCCGGCGACGAACTTGGCCGGCGAGTCCTCCGCCCAGGGCGGCAGCGCCACATCTGATACAACGCGGCCGTCCTGCGCTGCGCCTAGGGGAAGCCGTCCCCGATTCACGAGGAACGCATTCGATGCATACCACTCCGGCGTGAGTTCTTTGACTTCGTTGCCCGCCTTCTCGCCTCTCGCACCGCTGTTGGCGTCCCAGGCGTCGCTCACGGACGCGAAGAGTCGATCCGCCACGTCGAAGCGCCCGCCCTGCAGGTCGCAGTGCAATTCGGCCCAGGGCCGGCACCGCACCAAATAGTGCACCACGACGCCGGCGGCGGTAGAGTAGTGCGAGCCGTAGTGGAACCTGGGCATGTACGTGTCGTCAAAGGTGTCGTGGCGCTTCACGGTCTCCCGCAGTCGATCGGCATTGATAGCGCCCATCGGTTTTCTCAAATCCCGATACGTCTGCGGCCGGTCCAGATACAACGTGTGGCTCTTGTAATCTTGGACCACCCACGGAAACACGGGGTACTGGCACGGGTCCTCGAAACTGCGCCCGGCCAGCGCGTTCACTAGTAATAAATAGTCGAAGTTCGATAAACTTCGCTCCTGCCAGCACCGCGTCGCTCTTCGTAAAAGCCGGCGCGGGTGACTCTTCGGCGCTTGTAACAGTGGAAAGAGGCCCGGGGGCCCGCACTCACCCTGACCGCCTCCTCTCGCTCGAGCGGTCCTTACAGCCTTGATAAGCACCCGCACCAAATCGTCTCTTCTTTTCGCATCCTTCAACGCTTGCTCCCGGGACGGCGGGCCCAAGGACGAGCGGTCGCCGAAGGGGCTGCCCGGCTCGTCACTTGGCGAGTCGTCGTCGTCGGAGAACGTTTCCGTGGTCGGTGCTAGACGCTCGGCGGAACAGTCTAAAAATAAGGAGGCCCCGTTCGCGTAAATTTCGACGCCCGCGTCGCGCAGCCGGTACCGCCGCAATAGGACCGCGCTCACGTCGTTCAATTGTATGTCTTTCCCCTTAAACTTCAACGAGCGCTCCGTCAGCACGACCCGGCCCCGCAGTAACCCCTGGCGCGTGACGCGGGCCACGTCGTCCACCTCCACCAAAATGGCGTCGCGCTCCTCGTCGTCGTCGTCATCTTGTACAACGGGCGCCTTCTGGGGCGTTGCCTTCTCGGCCTCGTCCTCGTCTTCGTCGGACTCGACGCGCGCCGCCGCCCGCTTAGCGTTGAGCGCCGTCGCTAGGTCGCCGTCGAGGCGCTTCCGCATGATTGAATCGTGCGCCGCCTGGGCCCTGCGGACCTGCTCCGCGACCTCGTGGGGGTCGTCGTGCGCCTTCAAGTCCACCGCTTTGTCCTCCCGCGGGGCCACTCGACTGGTACTCCGGAGGCCGTCCCCGAAATGAGAAGCGAGGGACCAGTTCGTCTGGCCTTCGATGCTTTGAGCCGCGCCGATCACGGCTCCAATGTCCGCGAACTTCCTCCTCCCTTCCCTATGGTCATTGTGGAGCCGCCGGCCGTCGCGCGCGTCGGCCGCGGCCCGTCTTCTCATCGCCGTCGCCCGGGCTAATGCACAATGCGCGAACGCCGACGCCGCGCGCCGCGCTAGGTCCGTGGTCCGGTCGTCGGGCGCCAACCAGCGGTGATCCTCTACTTCATCAAAGCTATCCTCGCCTTCGAACGACGCCACCGACAGCTCCGCGTCGTCCCGATCGCGTCTAGATGCTTCATCTAGGCGCTCGGCCAACAACGCGAAGCACTGCGCAGCGTCCGTGGCATTGATGGCCGGCGCGACGGCGTCCGCCGCTCTTTTGGCCGCGCTGCCGCCGACTGGACCACTCCCGTTGCCCTTTCCCTGGACCACTGGACTGCCGCCGCCGCGCACCAAGTTGTTGCCTCGTTGGTAGAGGTCCCGGATCAATTGGAGCGTCGTTGGCGTCGCGTCGCCGCCCCGCCGGGACCACTCCCTTAAACAAACTAGAGCGTGCAACGCATCGTCCCGCGCGGCGACCGCCAGACCACTGGTCGTCTCGGACTCGTTCGTGTCCGCCAAGGCAATGGACGTGAGGACCGATGCTCGCAGCTCGTCCGCTAAAGCACCATCATTTAACCAAAACAGCGCGTGGCCTAATGTTCTAGCGCAGCGTCTACAAGCCAGCAAGCACGCGTCCGCGTCCCGTTTGCGGTCGCGCTCGCGCTGCAGGGACGAGCGGTCCGTGACCTCCCCAAGCTTCTTCGCGGCCAGGCGGGCGGCGCCGTACCAGCCCTTCACGTCTTCTTTGGTGGGCGGCGCTGCTATTTCTAGAGCCGCGGTCCGCACGGCGCGCGACGCGTCGACAATAGCGCTCGCTAAAAGGTGCACGTCCCGGGCATCGACCAGCGCCCGGGCCTTGGCGGCGGCCGCGTCCCGCGCGTCGTCGTTGCGGGGCATCGGGTGCTCCAGGCCGTCTGTGAATAGAAGGACCTCGCCGTTCCGCTGGCGCGCCTCGCCTCTTATGTAACAGGGCGGCCACAGGGTCTCCACGCACAAGGCCAGCAACGACGCCAGGGCCTGGCACGCGTCCCGTGGTCGCTTGGTGCATTCCGACGCGAGCCGTCGCGTACAGGCCGTGGCGACGCTCGCGAAGGCGGCACGCGCGGCTATATCATGTATAGATGGGGCGTGCGCCGGGCCCGACCGCGCTTGCAAAGCACGACAGAAACTGCGCCAGACCGGAGCCGAGAGTTCGATGCCGTCTGTTGAATGGGATCCTTCAGGGTTCAGCGCTCTGGCTCGCACCGCGACGTGCCCGAGGGCGTCCAGGGCTAGTAACCGGACCGTCGCGTGGCCCGCTTCGGATAATTTGACGAAGGCGCCCACGGCGTACCAGGCTTCTAACGAGCAGATTTGGTTCAAGTCGGTCGACTTCGCTCTCGCGCAGGCCGCCCCGACCGCGCGCGCGGCCACGTCGCCGGACGCCGACGCTATTACAGCCGCGACCAAGGGCAACGCCAACCACAGCGGCGGCGCGAGCCAGGACTCCTCGTTTAGCACGCCCAACGTGGCGAGGACGTCCTCGACTTCGGCGTCGGACGCGCGCCACGCGTTCGACTCCAGGGCGTCGCCCACCGCCAAGGCCAGGGTCGCGGCGCTCCGCACCGCTCTCCGCCGCGCATCCCGCTGCGCCCGGAGCACCTCGGATAACCGCCGGGCGCTCCCGAGCGGGTCCTCGTCGTCGCTATCGTTCGCGCCCTTGTCCTCCTGCCGCGTGCTCTCCACGAGCTTGGCCAAGTGGCGCGACACCCAGGCGTGCTGCCACAGGGCCAAGCCTAACACGGCCCGCCGCAACAACGGCTTTGTTCGGGCCTCGTCGCACACGATAGCTAAAGCCGTCGTCTCGGCGAAGCGGACGCTCCGTAGCCCTTCGGCGCACCGGCGCCGCACGTTTTCGTCCGCGCCGGAGAGGGCCCGACCCAGCGCCGCGACGAAGGCGCCCCGGACCGACCCGTCGGCGTCGCCGTCCAAGTCGTGCACGCACTGGCAGCAGGCCCGGGCGCCGTCGAGGCCGTCGGAGTCCTTGCCCGGCCGGCGCATCTCGTCCACCAAACAGGCCGTGGCCAGGTGCCGCGCCGCCGCGGCGCCCCGGGCCTTTTTACCGGGGTCGTCGACGTCCCGCAACAGGGCGCGGGCCACGCGGAACAGCCTTTCCACGCCGACGCCGCGCCGCAGGGCGGACGCAAAAAGGCGCGCGGACCGGCGCCGCCGCGGCGGCGCTTTCGCGGCCGCCGAGCAGCGCATGGCCGCCTGCTCGAGCCAGGCCACGCGCCGGTCCTCGCTGCGGTCGCGGGCCCACGTTTGCGACGCCCAGAGGTCGCCCAGGGCCCGCGCGTGCAGTTGACTTCCCGCGCCCAAGGCATACGCGGCCGCATCCAAGGACGCCCAGGCCTGGGCCGCGCATTCACCTTGGGAGACTTTTGAGGCCAATAAAGCGAAGACCTGCTCCTCGAGGACCCACTCCGCGTGCGCGGCGCCGCACCTCCTTAAGCACGCCGCGACCACGTTTAGTAACGAAGACTCACACCCTTCAGCGCAGGCCGCCACGATCGCGGCGCAGCCGCCGTTGGACATGACGGCGTCGCGGCACCGGGCCGCGGCGCCGCGCTCGCGGGTCGCGTTCCTCAAGATGACGCGCGTCGGCTTCGAACCGCCCAGGGCCACGTCGACGCCGCGGCCGCTGGCCCCGCCGCCGCCGCGCGGCGCCCAGGCGCCCGCGCCGGCGCGGCCCGGCTCCAGCGCGCACGCGACGCGTAGCTTGGCCAGGGACGCGACCGTGTCGTCCTTGTCGTCCTCCTCGTCGTGGTGCTCGCCCCGGCGGAAGGCGCCCAAGGCGGCGCCGGGTCCGCCCCGCGGCCCGCGCCAGAACGCGCCCCGGAGCGCCTTCAGGGAGGCGGCGCCTTCCAGTAAAGCGATGGACGCGGCGCGCCCGTCAAAGCCGTCCAACACGGAGATCCTTGATGATGCATCGGCGGTCGGGAGCTGCGCCTGTACAGGACCCCCAACGGCCAGGCCGTCCACACTTACTTGAATTTCGGCCGGGCTCAGGTACTTTTGCGCGTGGCTCACGGCCACCATGCGCCAGCGCGGCGCGAGGGCTTCGGTTTCGTTGGCGTGGCCGGCGCCGTCGTCGTCGTCTGCTTTGTCGCCGGAATGGTCGACGGCGCGGCTTCCACAGGTCTTCCGCCGGCCGTCGACAGAAACTTCGGCGCGCCACTCGAGCGTCCCGTTTTCAGTGATCGGCTCTATTAAAACGTGGCAGCTCCCCAACTTCGCCGCGGTGAACCTTTGGCAGCCCTCTGATTCGCGGACCCAGCACAACACGGTGTAGCCGCGCGCGCGTTGGGCGCGTCGTAAGAACGCGAGCCCCGCGCCGCCCGGGAGCAGGTCGACGCCGGTCTGCTTACCGTTCAATTGTAAACAGCCGCGCGAGGCCTCCGTGTCTCCACAAAGGACCGTCGCGAGCGCCTCGGCGACGGCGGCTCGCGTTTTGGCTCTTACCTTATCGTCAGCTAACACGGCGAGCGCGCGCTTGACCCGGCGCGCGCCGGTGGCGGCGGTTTCTAGGTCCTCATCCTCGAGCCAGCCGGCTTCGACATCTGCGACCGCGTCGTCACCGTCCGCTTGTGTTGGGAGCGGTTTCTGGGGGCGCGGCGGCGGTTCCGGCAGCTGCTCCGCTGCGGGCGTCAGCTGTTCCGCCGGCAGCGCTGGCGCCGCGGTTTTTGGTGTGCCTGGGGAGCCTGGAAGCATTATGCTCTGCAGGCCCAGTGGGCCAGCGGTGTGTCTCTTATGGCTGCGGCTCGTCGCGTCGATCTATTATTAAATGCGCTGTCTATGAACAGTCACTTCCTAGAAGCCATGCAGCTCACAGCGTGCTCTGGCCGGTGCACACAGGGTAAAACCCGTCTACTTTTTTTTTCGGCCTCCGCGATTCTTCCTGGCTCGAGTTCTAAGAATATATGGCTCGAAAGCCTTGAACACAGCTCTTTGGGGATGCCTGAACGGACGGGTTTCTTGGCTTCATCAGATTGCTCTTCGATAAATAAAAACCCGCGGCGCAAATGCGCGACTCATCTGTGCGTCTATTGAGTAATGCGCGCGTTCTCTTTAACTAGTGCGTGGACGACATAACTCGAGTGCAACGTCATCGAAAGAACCCGCCCGGTGTGAGCGGCAAAAATTTGGTTTACGTGCGTCGTGCTCAGCCGAGCGACTCTCAAATTACGTGAGACTACCTCTAGAGCACTCTCGTGTCATCGGTTAACCAACGCCGAAAGAGCGACGCTCTCTCGTACGCCTGCGGCTCTGCAATTACGCCTACCGTCCAAGAGGCCGATTTACGAGTATGAGCCCCGCCCGCCGCCCCTCTATGTGCGCTCAACGAGAAGCGCGCAAGAAGTTCAGAGCAACGGCGCTCGAGTTCGCCGTCATCGCGGCCATCAGCCTCGCCCTGCCCATCGCGTCGTTCCAGCTCGGCCAAACACTAGGCCACAAGGTCTGGCCCCAGGCGTACTTCGACGAGCAGGTGACGTACCCAGCCGCGCCCGGTATCATCATCAGCGAGGGCAGGCGGAGACCGTGGTCGGCCAACGAGCAGCCGGACGCGACGCCCGCCCCGATTTCCAAGGGCGCCGCGAGGAAGCTGCCGACGCCGGCGCCCGGGGCGTGCCACGCGGACGCGCACGCGCTGCTCGGCCTCTTGCCTGCGGCCGCGGCCGCGCACAGCTGCAGATAGTTCTTTTCCTACCACGCTTCTCGTCGAAGTTCTCGCCCCCCCCCAAGGTATCGACCATGATGCTGTGGTTTTTTGGTAATCACAAATGTTCACAGAAGCCAGAGACGGGGGAAACTCGCCCCATGCGACGCCTATCGCACCTGTCCCGCACACACACCCCGCTTGGCCCGCACACCGCGTCTAGAAGAACTTGAACCCGCATTCATTCATTACAACTCCCCCCGCCGCGCCGCCCCGCCGCACCGGAACTGCGCGCGCACGTGATCGTCCGTAAGGGCCGGGCGCAGCGCGGGCGTCAGGAGCCGCGCGCAGAACTCCGCGTCCGCCTCGTCGGCCCCGGCGCAGTCCAAGTCCTCGTCGACCTCCTCCAGGTGGTCGCAGAACGCCTTGTCCACGTCGTCCTTGAGCGAGACGGGCGCCGCGGGCCGCGGGCAGAGCCAGGACCACGCGCGCACGCGGTCCAGCCCCTCGCTCACGTTGAAGTTGTGGGCCCGCTGCCACTTCGCCAGCTGCGAGGCGCCCTCGGCCTTCTCCACCGTTGCCGAGGTGAACCAGGGCCGCGCCGCGTTCGGTTCGAGGTAGCACCACGGGGCCCGGCGCAGCGGCAGGCCCGACGCCCGGGCCGCGTGCGCCGCGCAGGAGTGGGCCCAGGCGCCCGTCGAGCCCACCACCCAGCAGTCGTCCAGCACCACGCGGAAGCAACCGAGCACGGCCGCGGGGAAGGCCCAGGCGTGGCCGTGGCCGACGCCCGCGATCTCGTCGTTGTCGGAGTCCAGGTAGTCGGTCGGGGCCTCGCCGAATTTCTTCGGCGGCGCTACCAAGGGTGCCAGCGGCGCGACGTCGATGCGCCAAATCAGCACCGAGCGGTAGATGTCCTGTTGGGATACTCGGAGGGCGAGGTCGACCGCCGCGATCAAATGGGCCTTGTGGCCTAACGTCCCGTCGAGCCTGCCGGGAATTTGACGGGTGAGTTTCGGAATGACTCGGTCACGCCATTGAGGGGAAGCCAGCATGCGACGGGACGCGGCCAACGCACAGGACCGCCTCCCGCAGGCGCGGGCCGTACCATTCTTTGAGCGCCACCCACCAGCGCGCCTTTACTTTCTCGGAGACCGGCGCCCCGGCGCAGCCCGGCGACGCTATGATAATGTCCACCGCCATGCCCCGCTTCTCCAGCGGCGCGACGATGCGCGCCAGTTGCGCTCGCGCGACGGCCCGTTGTAGTATGAAGGAGTGGGGGGCGCACACGAGGCCCCGCCGCAACGTTGCCGTGGTCATCGCAACACGCTCGTCGAGCACCTCGATGCCGTGGTGCAGGCCCCGAAAGACCTCGCCCCGCAGCACCACGAGGACGCGGCCGTCGCGCGCCGTCGTGGTCCCCAGGAACTTGGCGTTCAGCCCGGCCGTGTCGCAGGCCCGGGGCGGGGGGTCCGTCGCGTTGGCCATCGCCGGGGGGCTCAACCGACTCTTCCGCTCGAAGGCCTCGAGGGCCCGCCCGGCCCTGACGGAGGCTTCGGATTTCGCCACGTCCGCCGGTAGATCCGGCGTCTCCTTGTAGAGCTTGGTCCCCGGCGGCGCCGGCACCGTGAAGTTCTCCTGGAGGAATGCCACCTCAAAGTCCATGATGGGCTGGCCGCTCGCCGCGCGCGCCCGGAACCGCGCCCCCACGAGCGCCTTGAAGGCCACGGCCGGGGCCGCCCCGTCCAAGACCGCGACCTGGCCCTCCTTCTTGTCCTCGCGCGTCGAGATCCACGTGATCACCACGGGCGCGCCGGCCTCCTCCACCGAGTCGGCCCGCCGCTCGAGCGAGAAGCTTATCGCGGCGTAGGCGCCCTTTTTTGGTAGGCCCTCCTTGCGTTTACGCGCCTGCGTCTTCGTCATAACCTCGTCGCCTCGGATCGCCCGCTTCAGCGCCTCGACGTCGCCGCTCTTCCGGGCCCTTTCCGTCGCGGACTCCGCCTCCGCTGGAGGCGCCTGGAGCGACTCGATCAGCTTCGCGGCCGCGGGCGTGGCGTCGGCCATCAGCGCGGCCGTGTCCGGCAGCGCGGCCTCCTGCGCCCTGATCGACGCCATGAGCGCCGCGGCGCCGTCGTCGCCGGCACCGTCGTCCGCGCGGATCTTGGCCATAAGCGCCGCGGCGTCCGCATTCACGGCCACGTTACCACCGCCGCCGCGGGCCTTCTCCGCGGCCAGCTGCGCCGCGAGCGCCGCGAGGTCGTTCTTTGGCTTATTTTTTGCCGCTTCAAAGGCGCGGATCTTGGCCAGGATGTCCCCGGCGTCCGGCACCCGCGCCTGCTTCCGGGCCTCGTCGCCGCGGATCTGCGCCATGAGCGCCGCGGTCCCCGCGTCCGCGCCCGGGGGCGCCGCGCGCTCGGCCGCGCGCTCCGCCGCCTCCGCCGCCTCCGCCTGGAGCTGGTGGCGCACGGCCGCGGCGTAGTGCAGGTCGAAGTCGTCCTCGATATTCGCCGCGAGCTGCGCCCGCACCTGTGCCACCGTGTCGTGCTGGCCACGTTCTTCCATACGCTTGATGGCCATCGCCACGAGCTCGGGGTCGGCGAACGCGTGGCGCAGGGCGCCCGCGAGGAGCCAGAGCAGCCTCATCGGGGCTGCCCTTCCATGCAACGCAGCGATTCGGGCCGCGACTCGAGCCATGGAAACCCGTTTTTCTAAGTCACGGGTTTTTGCGATTGCGTAAATTTTGCTGTGTACAACAAGCGAAATCGAGCTAAATCGAGCTACTGCGCCATCGGTGCTTCGCCGCAGCGTATCCTTTCGCCGCAGCATCACGATGCAGGCCTCGACGCTCGTCGCGCTGCTCATTCCAGTGGTAGCGATCTGGATCACCGTCGTCGTCCGCTACGGCCGGTCGATCGAGAAGGCGTCATGAAGCGCTTCCTCGCGGTAATCGCGACAGCGGTGAGCGTGCGCCTCGGCCGGCCGACGGTGGCGCGCACGTTCATCCGGCGGCAGGGCCAGTGCACGCGCCGGCAGAAGGCGGCGCTGCGCGAGCTCTGGCCGCGATATGGTGTGGATGTGGGCTGGAACGAAACGATTGCACCTTCCAACCTTTTCGGAGGTTTTGAGGATCCGTGCGTGCTCGACGTTGGCTTCGGTCACGGGGAGAGTCTAGCCGGCATGGCTGCGGCGCGACCACAGACGCAATTTATCGGCGTCGAAGTGCATAGGCCAGGCGTGGCTGCGGCCTTGATACGCTTGGCCGAGGCGGACGCTGCGAATGTCAAAATCTGTCGCATAGACGCCGTCGCTCTCCTAGAAATGCACGTCACCCCTGAGCCCGCCTTCGACGAGGTCTGCGTGTTCTTTCCAGATCCCTGGTTTAAGAGCAATAGCGTGCATCGTCGAATTATACGGCCGCACACGCTGGACCTGCTCGCCGCGCGGTTGCGACCCGGAGGTTGCCTGCACGTCGCGACGGACGTCGACGAGTATGCGGAGCACGTCCGAGGCGTACTCGCTGCCGACTCGCGGTGGCGGTCCGTCGATGTTGACGGGCGGCCCGCGTGGCGGCCGGAGACCATGTACGAGCGCCGCGGCGTTTCTCGTGGGCATACGATCACGGACCTGTCGTTCGTGCTTGCTGCTTAGAGGCTCCGCAGATGGGGGCGGAGTAACTACTAAAGTGTGTTGATTCGCCGAACACACCTCATGCGGCGGCTTCCGCAATCACCCGAAGATGGGCTATGCTCCTAGCCGGGAGTTGAGCGTAACTAAGGTGTATTGGTAGGATGTCTAACAACACATGTCCATCAGATTTGAACATTGTTTTGAAATTCCCGCGGCCGCCCGAAGGCCCAAAAATGGACTTTGGTACCTTCCTGGGTAGGTAGAGTGAAATAAATGAGCTCCCAAATTAAGGTAGTACCATAATCGGTCAGATAGACCAAAGTTGCGCGGTAGCGGCTGAGACACATGTGCTCGCGGCTCCCGGAAATCTTTGGACATTCGCGGATGAATCTTATGGGTTGCCAAAGTACACCAGCGATTAAAGCCGCCATCCACCGTCCAGTTAGTACATTATAAGTACTCCGGCCCAGGTTTCATACATATCCGATGGAACTGGAGCCGATAGCCCGCGCTCGGAGGGCGGGAAAAGAATTCTAGTAGACTCTTCCCTTCGTTAGGTGTGTTTACATCCCTTCGATAGTGGTAGAGTCCAACCAACCCACCAGAACGATTACTGAGCTGTAGCATGTACTCCGTATGCTCCGCGCGGTTCGGCAACTCCGTGCCCCCACGTTTGTACAAAGACGGGCCCAGAACTTGGACCTGCGAGTATCAGCGATCGCATTACCCAGAGGGACCATGCCGCCGTTGTTCTATTTACAATCGACCGACTTGTTCATTCTCCGCGGACGACGGTGCGTAGACGGACCTCCAAAAAGGCCCCAGACCCGTGGTTTGTGAAATAAAGTTGCGTTGGGGTCGCTTCGGTACTTGGGTGGTCCGTCTGAACCGGCTGAACGACTCGTACATAGAATAAACTGTTCCGTAATCTCCGCGCAGTTCGGAGACTCCGCGACCCCTCGATCTCGGTAATTCGGGCACAAGACCTGGACCTGGGACTACCAGGGCCGGTACCATGACCATGGACCTTGGCGCGACCGTTTATATTACAATCGACCGACTTGCGCGAGGTCCAGATTAATAATATTCAGACTCGAGCGCGGGCAGCCCAAAGCACCCTTCTCGTGGTGTAGATGTCGTATACTTGATTTCCACTATCGGTGGGGTAGTATGGGGTCCAACGAGACCGCTATTACGATTCCTGGGGCCCCTCGGGTAATTGGCGTATTTGACGTTCACGGGTGTTGTCGAGCCCAAATAAAACACTTTTTTGGGATGCAGACCGGCTCTCGGACTCCCCATGGGTTAGGTCTGATGGTGGGTAGACGCCTACACCGTTTGCGCATGCGCTTTGGGCATCCCATAGCTCTCAAAAGTCTGGAACTTAAATCCCTGGCTGATCATGCCTCAGGGAGGTGGAGTGCTGAGAGAATTGGTAGATAGGATAGAAGCGGCGGTGTATGCGGTGTAGGCGATTGCGCACGTCTAGTACCTACCCTAGGCGACCCCAGGGAGACCTGCAGACCACGAATTGACAGCATTCCACCGGCGCGACTGACCACTTGAGCACCGCGAATCAAGAAATTACTTTTTTGGCCCCAATAAGTGTCCCATTGATCTCTTTGGACCAGTATCGAACCGAACGATACTCAAACAATTGCATGTCGCGTTTCTAAAAGTCAAAAGCACTAGACGGGTTTTTTGAATTTTGCATTTTTACAGCTGTAGACCTTGGAAAGACGGTGGTTACTAGGACGGGTTGCACTTGGACTGCAGAGCTGGCATTGCTGCTGAGCGCCAGCGGCAGTGATGATGGCTCGCATTATTATCTCAGCCACTGCCGCATCGATCAGCCTGCAAGGCATCAAGAACTTCCGAACGCTGCGCGGCGCAGCATCATCGTTACCAGTATACCGCTGCGCGGCACTCGACGGCGCTACGCCAGCCGACGTGATCTCGTTGGCATCGATCGACGGTAAACGCCTCGGCCGCGTCATCGACCTGCGTAATGATGAAGAGATGGTGAAGGGCCGTACGAATCGGACGACGGCCGCGACGGACTTTTACCGATCGATAGCAGCCGAGGACATCCTCGTCAATAGACCGCTCCTCGGCGACATCGACGGGTTGTGGGTAGAGGTAGCTGCCCAAGCGCCCCCGCTTCCATTGTTCCCACAACTGGCGATGCTGTGGTCCTCGAAGCCGCTCGACGAGGCGCTCTCGAGGGCGCTGGAGGATGGTGATCTCGCATTGCTCTATAGGTGCATCCTTGCGAGCGCGCCGGCGGAAGTTGGACGCGCCGTCGACGACGTCATCTCCACTGCGCTCAAGGGCGAAGCGGTTGTTTTTCATTGCGCAAAAGGCAAGGACCGGACGGGGATCGTCGCGGCGCTTGTGGAGAGCATCTGCGGCGTCCCACGCGCGGAGATCGTCGACGGCTACACGGTCTCAGGTGCTCTGCTCGGCGGCAAGGACGCGCCAGGAGCCGCGGACGAGCCGCAGCCTCCTGCGAGTGGAGGCGTCGATTGGAATCGCTTCCGCGGGAGCCCGGCGGCCGCCATCGAGGCCGCCCTGGACTGGATCGATACGGTCCACGGCTCGCCCGCGGCCTACTTAGAGGCGTGCGGCGTCGACGCGGCGCGGCAAAAAGCGCTCCGGGATCTACTCGTGTGATGTAATTCAAGTTGTAACAATTAAATAATCTCCCCCCGCACCAGCAGCGGCTCCACCCAATCAAGCCCTTCTGGATACAGGTCGTCGTCCCCGACGAGGGCCTCCAGTCCCTGGACCCGGGGCGCCGTAGGAGCGCGCCGCGCGGGGGGCGGCGCCGCGGCCAGCCGGCGCGCCGACGCGCGGCGCCTCGTAGCTGCTTTGGCGCCGCCGCCGCGTCGTCGCGCCGCGGCGGCCTCGGCGGCCTCCCTTCGAGCCGCGCGCGCGCTTGCCGCGGATGTACGGTGCGCGGCGCGCGAGTGGTCCCGCGGAGACGTCGGCGCCGGCTTCGCTCGGAAATTGACTCGCGGCGCCGCAGGAACAGCGCTCCGGCGCCCACCCATGGCGACCGGCGAAGATGGCGCCGGCTTCGCACGAAATAAAGGGTGATTCGCAGTTGGGGTACTTCTCCTGCGGCGCAGCGGCGTCGTTGGCGTGGAGGCCGGCGGCGACCGCCGCGGCAGAGCGACGGGTGGCGACCGCGCGGGCGACCGCGGATACACGGCCAGCGGCGGCGATCGCGGCTGCGGTCGACCCACGTCGTACGTCGCCAACGGTGGCGGCGGCGGCGGCGCGTCGACGGCGGCGGGCGGCTTGAGTGCGACGGGCGGTGAGCACGGCGCAGCGGCGGAGGAGCGAAACTGCTCAAGTGTCGCCAGGAAAGGCGACCCCTCCTCGGGCGTGCGGGCAGGCGCCGCCTCGGGCTTGCGGGCAGGCGCCGCCTCGGGCTCGCGGGCAGGTGTCCTGTCGCCGTCGGGCCTTCTCGCGGTGACGGCGACATTGAGCGCCGCAGGGTCTACGGGCGGCATCGTGGCGGCTGCTCTGGACCGGAGGGCGTCGAGGAGTGTCGGGGCCACGGTCCTGGCGGGGGTCGCATCATCCTCGGCGGTGGCGGCGGGGAAAAGTGCGGCAGCGGCGGATTTCTGGGGCGCGTTTGCGGTCCTCGTGGGCGTGGGGGCCACATCGGGCGTCGCCGTGGCGGGGGTCATCAGTCTAGCAGCCGCTTCGACCGCCTCCCGCTGCTCGGCCCGCTCCGCGGCGACGCGCGTTTCCTCCGCGGC
>Ga0114994_10000203_pt1 | contig 36039 bp, 19 predicted proteins | sample ArcticOcean_MG_C_9_FD_87043 | JGI IMG/M metagenome (GOLD analysis project Ga0114994, IMG submission 87043) | Marine microbial communities from western Arctic Ocean - ArcticOcean_MG_CB2_152 | ecosystem: Environmental > Aquatic > Marine > Oceanic | place: Arctic Ocean: Canada Basin | collected...
ACCGTGGCCGTGGCGAGGTAAGTAGTGGGAGCTGGGACTCTTCTTCTAGGCCGGCCCTTCTCCCGGCGCACGGCGCTTGACTCGTAACGTCGGTCCGATGTGTTATACGTCACTCAAACGCGCTGAGGGGGGGGGGCACGCGCACGTCCTGGTATATCAAACCATAGTTTTAAAGTGGGGGGGGGGTTGCTAGGGAGTGGCACCATGGCGCCACATGCGAGCGCCGTGGTGGGGCCGGGCCCTTACTAGAGGAGCGCGGCGACGAGCGCGGCCGCTCCGGCGGCGACGCCGACGGCCTTGCCGAGCGCGCCGTCGCTGTCCGTCGGCTCGCCGGACGGCGGAATGCGCAGCACGGTGTCGATGACGTGGATCACGCCATTGCTCGCCAGCACGTCGGCGTCGGTCACCTCCGCATCGTTGATCGTAGGGGGCGTCATGCTCGTGACTTCGATGTCCGCGCCCTCGAGCGAGGGGATACTGAAAGGGCCGAGTACTGAAAAGTCGACGGAGAGGTCGACCGCAAACACTCGGCCCTCGAGCACGTGGTACTTGAGGATGTCCGCGAGCTGGTCCTTGTTCTCAGGCTGGGCCAAGGACTCGAGCGTGGCCGCGTCGATCTTCGCGAAGGTGTCGTTCGTCGGCGCGAAGACCGTGAACCCACGCACCCCTTGGTTGGAGAGGGTGTCGACGAGGTCCGCCTTTTGTGAGAGGCCGACGAGCGTCGAGAATGTCTCGGGCATGCTGGCCACGGTCTCGACGATGTTCATCTTATCATTATCACCGCCACCAAAGATCTCGACGTACTGGCCGTCTTTGCAGTTGCCGCCGCCCGCTGTAGGCGAGTCGGCGTAGTAGTCCGACTCGCCGGCGGCGGGCGCGTCCACCGTCACGGAGCCGCCGTTGCTCGTGGGCGCGATCTCGATGGCGTCGGAGAAGTCGCACGAGAGCATCGCCACCTCGGACGGCATCTTGTAGACGTTGTGGCTTCCGCGCCAATTGAAGGTGATCGTCTTCTCGTTGGACCTGTGTGCAAATAAACAGTGATGGGCGCCGAGAAGATGATTCGTGCACTGCTTGCGACGCCGCAAGGTCTAAGTAAGTCAAAGTGTCCGACCAATCTATGTCGAAAGCTTGAGCATTGGCGGCCAGAGCCAGCGCAACAACTATGGACTTCATCTTTACGGATCGGGTGGTAAGTACCACGATAGTGCAAAGAAAACCCAAGCCCATGCAAGCTGGCCTGCCACCCATCGATCGTGCGGGTTTTAAGCAGCACGGGGTGCGCTGTCGATTTGAGGCGCACCTGAATGCCCCCCAAGGACCAGCCGCGACTGTGGACTCTCTGCTACTCAACAATTACGCCTCCACGAGCTTCCGGTACTTGAAGTTCGAAACCTCGTCGCCGAGGCCGCGCTCGAGCCGGTTCGCCGCGTACTCGGCCCAGTTGCCGTTGAAGACCTCGACGTGCGAGTCCCCTTCGAAGGCCAGGATGTGCGTCGCGACGCGGTCCAGGAAGAAGCGGTCGTGCGACACGACCAAAACGGTGCCCGCGAAGCCTAGGATCGCCTCCTCCAGCGCGCGCAGCGTGCCTACGTCTAAGTCATTGGTGGGCTCGTCAAGAACTAAAACGTTGCCGTTCTCGAGCACCGCGGTGGCCATCTGCGCCCGGTTCCGCTCGCCGCCGCTCAGGTCCTTGATCTTCTTCGACTGCTCGCGCGAGCGGAAGCCGAAGGACGACACGAAGGCCCGCGCGTTCACGCTGCGCTCGCCGAGGTCCAGGGTCTCCCGTTCCCCGGCGATGGCTTCAAACACCGTCTGTCCGGCCTTGGCGTCGAGGTCGTCTCTCGCTTGGTCCACCGAGGCCAGCTTGACCGTGCCGCCCACTCTTACTTCACCACCGCTCACGGGCTCCTGGCCCGTGAGCATCTTGACCAGAGTCGACTTGCCGGCGCCGTTCGCCCCGACGATGCCCACCACCGATGCTCTGGGCACCTCGAAACTCAAATCGTCGATGAGAACGCGACCACCAAGCTCCTTCCGCAAATGTTCCGCCACAATGACTTCTTCGCCCAGCCGCGGCCCAGGAGGAATCCAGATCGCCCCGGCGCCCACCGACGCGTCGTCCACTTGACGGGCGGCATCCACCAACGCATCGTAGGACTTCAAGCGGGCCTTGTTCTTGGACCCGGCCTTGGCGCTCCTGAGAAACTCGAGCTCTTTATCGGCCGCCCGACTGGCGGTGTCCGCGCCCTTCTTGCTCTCGGCGCGTTTCTGTGATTTAGCGGCGAGCCACTCGCCATAAGACCCTTCGAACGGCAGGCCCTTGCCGTTGTCTAGCTCCAGGATCCATTCCGAAATGTTTTCCAGGAAATAGCGGTCGTGCGTGACCGTCACCACGGTCCCCTTGAACTCGGCCAGGTACCGTTCCAACCACAGCACGCTCTCCGCGTCCAGGTGGTTCGTGGGCTCGTCCAGTAACAGCAAATCGTGGCTCTCCAAGAGTAAGCGACATAACGCCACGCGCCGCTTTTCGCCGCCCGACAAGACGGAAGTTACCGTGTCCCGCGGCGGGCACCGCAACGCCTGGCAGGCCACGTCCACTCTCCGGTCCAGGTCCCACAGGTCGCCGGCGTCGATTTGATCCTGGATTTTTCCTAACTCTTCCATCGCGGCGTCCATGGCGTCGCCCTCCAGGTCCCCCAGGGATAATGAAAGCTCGTTGAACTTGTCCAAGACACCTTTTTGCTTGGCGATGGCGGGGGCTAAAGCGTCGTCTACCGTCGTGCCCTCGAGCGTCGGCTCCTGGGCCAAGTAGCCCACACTGGCACCGGGGCACTGCTGCGCCGTGCCGTCGTAGGCGTCGTCCACGCCGGCCATGATCTTCAGGAGGGTGGACTTCCCGGAGCCGTTCTGGCCCACGACGCCGATCTTCGCGCCCGGAAAAAAGCACAAATCAACACTATCAAGAATGGTCCGCTGCGCGTCGGGGGTCTTCTTGGTGCAGCCCGCCAGCGTGAACATGTACTGCTTCGTGGCCTCGTTGAAGCGCTCCTCCTGGACCTTTTTTTTTTCTTGCTTGGGCTGGCCGCTCGGCTTCTTGAACTTATTTTCTTTCTTCTTCTTGGCGTGCAGCGTCTGTGCCAGGCGGCGCGGCGCCAATTGTACGAAGGCGCTGCTCGCGGCGACGCAGAGGAGAAGCAGCCGCGCCATGCTAGGTGCAGCCTGCAGCTCTCCCCACAAAAGTATGAGTTAGTGGCAGCGGTGTCTCTGGTGCTGCACTATGCTTGGTAAAGCGCTGCAGCAGTGGCAAGTGATGTCACTGCGCCTACACAAGAACAGAGGGCACTGCTACCGCGGCATTCAACCCCAAAACGGCGGGGGCGCTTTTATTTATTAACGGGTTTTCGACGCGTGTCAAACTTGTATCGGCTCTCCCGTAGCACAGCAGGTCTAGCCGTCGCCACACACCTTTCAATCAATCTTGGCATGCTGCGGATGCAATTGTTCGCACGCGCGGAGACGCTCCGCCTCAATTTGGCTGCTTTGGCTGCCAGCCCCGACATGTGACGTCGTCGTCGCGCACGCGTCGTTGCTGCGTTGCAGTCGCACGACCAGCGACCAGGGCCCGGCGCCTGCGGGGACGATACACAGTCGACGCTCCGTCTCTCGACACGCCATCGACGCGTTGTCACACGGTCCGCCGCCGCAGGTCTCAAAATGAAGCTCGCCGTCCTCGCCTTATTGCTCCCCAGCGCCTTGGCAGCCGTCAAGAAGACGGCCGCGAACGCTGGGGAAGTAAAATTCCTCGAGGAGTACGCCAAGGACGAGAAAACCTTCACGACAGAGTCGGGCCTCATGTACCGCGTGCTCGCGGACGGCGCCGGCGGCTCGCCCGAGCTGGGGACGCCGTGCTCGTGCCACTACGAAGGTAGAACGGCCACGAACTACCCGAAGGGCAAGACCTTCGACTCGAGCTACGCCCGCGGCCAGCCCACGACCTTCGCGCCAAAGCAGGTCATCTCGGCCTGGACGGAAGCCATGCAGAAGATGCGCGTCGGCGCGAAGTGGGAGCTCGTGTGCCCGCCGGAGATCGCCTACGGCGGCCGGGCCATGGGCGCCGACATCCCGGCCAACTCCGTGTTGGTGTTCACGATGGAGATGCTCAGCTGCCAGGGTATCTCCGCGGAGTTGTAAGCGCGCACGCGCCGAGGCGCCTCACGACCCTGGCGCAGGTGTGCGAAAAGGGGAGCGGCGGCCAGGGCTCCGGCACCACAAGCGGGGCTTCGAGCATGTGTGACTAAGTTTATTATTATCGCGCGACGTTCCGCACGGCCGCGTCGAAGCCCGCGCCGGCGCAGTCCTCGTAGGCGGCCCAGCGGTCCCGCGCCAGGGCCGCCATCTCGGCGCGCTTGTCCGGGAGCATGGCCGCAGAGTAGGAGAAGAAGATGGCCGCCTCGAGCCACGTGAGGGGCTCGAAGAGCTTCGTCTCCAGCAGGCACGCGTCGGCGGCGCGTTTATCCGCGTCCTTTCCGAGGTAGGCCTCCACGAAGTCTAGCAGGCTCTCGTCGGACGCGGCCGGCAGCGAGTTCGTCCGGAAGAGCTTGAAGATGTCGTAGCCGCGGTAGTTCGGTCCGGCCAGTTCGAAGTCGATCAATGTATAACCGCCGTTCCGCAGCCGCATGACGTTGGACGGCTTGAGGTCGCCGTGGCCCAGCACGTCGGCCTTGGTGCACTGCTCGACGGCATGGCGCATCCTAGCTGCTTCTCGTCGCAGTTTGTCCGCGTCGAGGGCGTCGCCGCCGCCATTTAGCATCGCGTCCACGCCGACCCAGAGCGCCGCCGGTGTATGAGGTAGCGGCGGCGGTATCGGCAACGCGTGCAGCTGGGCGAGTGTTGGCGCAATGGCCAACGCGCACTGCGCATCTTTCAAGTCGCGCTCCGTCAAGGTGTCGCCGTCGACGAACTCGGCCACCAGGGCGTCATCCGTGCGCACGTGGATCCGGGGCCCCAAACCCGCGTTGCCGACGGCCTCGTCGACGACGCCCCGGCAGGCCGGGGCGCACCTTGCTTTTGCCATGGCCGAATAAAGCTTGACGACGACCGGCTTCTCGCGCGTGTCGACTTTGTAGACGGTGTTGCAAAAGCCGGACTCGAGCTCGTGGAAACCCGTCGCCCCGCCATCGATGCCGCCCAGCGTCAGCAGGCGCGCGATCTGCTCGTTGGGTGCGAGGCTCGCGGCCAGCGGCAAGAGGAGGAGCAGGTGTCGCATCGATGGCGTTGGGTGCAGCGCTTGCAGCGGTCGATCGCTGCGGTGCAGCGAGCCTCGGGATCTTGCAAAGCACGGCGCACCAATTGCGCGAGTGCGCAGGTGCACCTGTTTTTTTTATCCTGGAGGGTTCGGGTTCGGGTTTTGCGCACGGGTTTGAATCAGTGCTCACATTCGGCCGCTTGGGCAGCCTAGGGCAGCCAGGACTCGACGCTGATCTATACATAATGAGCGAGAACGATGATACCGATACGATCCGCACGACGGAAGGCTTTACGCCGAACAGTACGATCCTGTCCTGGCGGCTCCGTTTAGGGTACGCCGAGCTCTACGCGACGCTGGCGCCGAACATGATCAACGCCGTCATAACGGCGGCGCGCGAGACGCAGCCGGCGTGCCGCGACGTCGACGACCTCATCTTGCGCTGCCGCGAGGTCTCGAAACCGCTGCTGGGCGCGGGCGACTTCGAGCGCGTCATACAAGCTCTGTGCGCAAAATTGCCGTTCGACGATCCCGACGTCGACGGTCAAGCCCAAGAGATCCTGATGTGTGCGATTACGCAGTTCTACCCCGAGTTTGTGCTGGGTCTCGGCGACGCGGCCTACGCGTTGCTGCCGAGCGGGGGCGGAGATACCGCGGCGTTCGCGGAGCGGATGCTGCCGAAGATCACGGAGCTCATCATGTGCCCGATGATGGCCGGACGGGAGCTCCCCGAGCGGCTGCGCGAGAAAAGCTTTAAAATCGCCGTGGCCACGCTGCAGGGCAAGCTCCTGGCCGAACCGGCGCTCGCACCGTTCACATTACGCGCCGACGCGCGCGCGCTCGCCCGGCGTGCGCTCTGGTGGCAGTACGCCTCGCCCGACGATGCCGTTGAGGATCGTGCGATCGAAGCGGCGCGCGATGCGATTCAAGAGCGGATCCAGCGCGAGCAGCTAAATCGCCACCAGTTCACTTATAGCGTTATCCTTCAGCAGCCCGCCGACGGGACGAGTCTGCGCGACGCCTACGCGCCTTACGTTGCGCACGATGTGCCCTGGGATAGTATTGAAGACCACTTAGTACCGACGGTGGGGTCGGTGCAAGACGCTCTACGACGCGAAGACCTACTAGTGCACATCACCGGCCACGCGGGCACCGCCGTGGCCCTGAGCGCGCGCATCCGCGCCGTCGCGCGCGCACTCGAGCCCGCCAAGCGCCTTTGCTGGTTCATGTCGACGGTTCAGTACTCGCACAACGCCATCGAGGAGCTCCGCCTGGCCGAGGGCGAGAGCGGCGATTTTGCCACGTTCGAGTCATGGGAGCAGGAATTGGAGGTCGTGCTCGCCGGGGCGCGCGGCGCTTTAGAGATCTGCGCGGCGGCGTCGCACCTAGGGGCGTCGGGCTTTATCCGCCGCGGTACGGGGACGTGGCCAATGCGCATGCTTTTGCAGTTGTTTTCGGCGGCGGACGTTGAGGGTATTTTTGGGGGCACAGAGGCGATGCATGCGCTCATGTCCGATCCAGTGTTCTCGGTCACGGCTGGTGCCTGGTTTGGCGACCCGGGCGAACCGGCGCTCTCGGAAGAGGCCACGCGCCGGCGCTTGGAGCCCGCGGTCGGGATTCGGCTGATGGAGTGGGCATGCGGCCTGCGCGCGCTCTTCTCCATCCCCGTCTACGCCGCGTTTGCAGAGGGACACGACTACGTAAAACGGGTGCTGGGCCTCGAGGGTGTCCAGTGCGCGTCCGATAACGTCGATGATTCATATATCGCGACGCGTCCGTGGGATGAGGTCCTAGCGATGACGACATATGACGGCGGCGGTAAGGGACTCGCCTTTGTCGGTATCGAGATCGGAGCGAGCCCCCGCGTCTTGTGTGGGCGCGTCGCGTGCGTGCATCTCACGTATGCGACGACCGACGACCGCTACCTGATGGGAAAGGCGCTAGCGCCCGTCGTCGCGGCCCGTGACACGTGCTGCGTTTGCCTAGAGACGACGCAGCTGGACGCGTGCCTACAACCGTGCCGGCACAAAGTTTGCGGTACGTGCGCCCGGAAGCTCGGGAAGTGCCCACTCTGCCGCGAGCGTGTCGTTTCGGTCGACACGTATAGCACGAACAAGGCCGCCGCCAGCGACCTCGCCGAGGCCATCAAAGGCGATGCCTATTTAGAAGGCATGATGAACCACCTCCAGAACGGACTGACCGCAGTGAGGGCCGTCGCGCGGCTGCCGCGGTGCGCGCGGCAGGCATCGCCGTCGGCGCCGCTCTGGACGACCGGCGCGCCCGAGGGCCTCGCCGACGCGACTCATTGCGCGGTCACGATGCTGTTGGAGGCTGGGCGGAAGGTTACGTACTTTGGCGCTTGCGATGACATCGAGGCCATGGAACGTGCGGGGCCGAGCCGGACGCCCTTTAGCGTCGTGGGGGTCACGGACGTCGACGGCGCGGGAAACCTCGAATGCAGCGCGATGGGCTGCCCGAAGCGCCAAGGTGAGGGAACGACCCCCTTCTCGCGGTGCGGCCGGTGCAAAATGGCGCTCTACTGCTCACAAGCTTGCCAACGCCAGGATTGGAAGCATCAGCACCGGGAACAGTGCCCCCGGTACTGCGCTCTATCGCGTGGTGGAGGTGCGGCGGCGACTGGTGGGGCACTGGCATAATAGATTATCTTAAGTTATGCGCCCCGAGCGTCGGCCTCTTTTTGCAGCCCCCCTCGAAGGCGTCGACGACCTCCTCCGAGAGCATGTTGATCTTCAAAATATCCGCGACGCCAATGCCGTCGTGGTTCGGGCGAATCTCGCTCCGCAGCGTGCCGAAGACAGTCCGCGACGCGTCAACGTGACGTAGACGCCGCCCGGGCCTGACAGGTCGACGAGCAACCCCGCGCCGGGGATCGCGAAGGTCCAATCCGACAGAGCCTCCCGATACGGCGGCCAGGCGATCGAATCCCAGGCCCACTTGCCCGAGCGGTCCAGGTGCAGCGACGACACGTAGCCCGAGAGCAAGCCAGCGTCACGGACGGCGCGTCCTCGCGCGAGATGCCGCCGACGATCGCCGGCGCGTTGATCGCCGCGGAGACGGCCAGGCGCGCCCGATGGAGGCGCGGAGAAACCGCGGCCTCGAGCGCGGCCATGATCGCCAGGAGCGTGCCCAGCGGATTGATGTACCCATAATAATTCGACTCCGCGGCGGCGGCGTTGTTCGTCCTATACGTGTCGATGCGGCCGCGGCCTCCTTTATTGCGCTTCTTCAAATCGTCATCGGTCCAGCGCCTCACGGGTGCGCCGATCATGTACATGCCGCCGCCCTGGGTGTTCGAGCCGCGCTTCGCGGGGTTGTGGTGACGCGGCATGGTACGCAACAACTCCTCGGTGCCGGCGACGGTGGCGGGGTCCCACGCGGCCCGCGTTGTCGCCGTGTTGATCGCGACGACGGCCACGACTTCAAACGTCTCGAGCGGCTCGCCGTTGTCGGTGCTGAAGGCGACGACGCACGGATTACGGACGACGGTGTGCCCGTGCTTGCGCTCGAGCTCTGTGCGCGAGAAGTTGTGAGACGAGTCCTCGAAGTGCTCTTGGTAAGCTAAGCTGCCCGCTCGGTCAAGCAAGATGATGTCGTAATGCTCGCAGTTCAGCCGCTGGATGTCGGGGTCATAGTACTGCGCCTTGTCGTCGAGCCAGCTCAGGTCGGCGTCGAGCTCATTGAGCGTCTCCCGCCGTTCCTCGGATCCGGTAATTCTCAGTTGCTTCGCGTTCCGCCACCAATTGGGATCGCGGCAAGATATTTTACGTAGCACCGGCGGCAGCGGCGGCGCCACGAACGGCCGAGCCGGCTGCGCCTCCCGGACCCTCGCTCGGATCGCACTGACGTCGATGGTGCCCGGGCCATCGACGGCGGCGGCTCCGATGACAGAAAGCCGAGAATCCTGCGACGCCAACGCGAGCTGCGACGGGTCGTCCACTTGCGACGACAACGCGGCCACGCGGCGGCCTTCCTCGTCATCGGACTCGGGGTCCCAGTCGTTCTCGTCCTGGTCGTCGTCCTGGGACGCTAAAGGTGATAGTGACGTCGGCCGCACCGCGGACGCCCGCGGCGAGGCCGGCGGGAGCTGTGGTCGCGTCGGCGGCGAAGGTGATAACGGCGTCGGCCGCTGCGACGTCAAGTCCGGAACAGCGGGCGGCGCCGGTGGTCTCGCCGGCGGCTCGTCGTCATCGATCTCGTCGTTTGGCGACGGCCGCGACTCCTGCGTGAACGGCGCCGACGTCGTCACCCTCGACAACGTCCTAGCGGTCGGCCGGGCGGCCACCGAGACCGAGTCTTGACTAGGCGCCGCCTGACTCGGGCCCCAAGAGTCCCCGTCGGAATCTTCTTCGGCCTCGGACCGTTGGCTCGCGGCGGCGGGCACCGCGCCGCTCTGCTGCCTCTCGCGCCACAACGTGCGGAACGCCAGGGCGTCGGCCACCGAGAGCGGTTTGGGCTCGTCGACGAGGGTGGCTTGAGCGTAGCACACCTGCTTCTTCGCGGCCTGCCGCTTCGACCTCCCGGCCTCGCCCTGTCTCGTTAGTCGCGGCGGTTCCGCCCACTGCACCGTGACGACACCGTCCTTGGAGATCTCTAATATTGTTCCGACGAGAGCACCACACAGCGACAGCAGCTTGTCGTCTAACTCTAGTGGCCGCTGCACGCGGTTCGCCGGCACTGTTCTAACGGTACCCGCGTACTTGATGTCGTAGGCGTCATCGTTGACCATGACGACGCGGGCCACGCCCCACTGGCCCGCGCCGGTCCTGTCGACCAGTACGACGTCACCGACCGCGAACCACTCGGCGGTGTCGTCAGAAGGAAGAGACCTCTTCGCGTCAGTAGTTTTGTCTCGCGCGCGCGTGCTCCTTGCATACGACTTGAGCGCCGCGGCGTAAGCGGCCGCGTCCAGCGTCGACGTGTCGCCTCCCTCCCACAGGACCTCCGCGCCGCCGTCTACTACGAGCACGACCGTGCCATACGTGCCCCCGTGCCATACATTGGCGCCGGTGCGCCCGCCGGGCGCAGTCCGCAGCAGCGACTCGGCGCCGGTGCGCCCGCTGGGCGCCGCAGCGGTCCGCAGCGGCGACTCGTCGCAGGATGAGTCGTCGGACGAGTCATCCGTGGCTGTGTTGTGCGGCGACGAGGACTTCTCGTCGTCGGACGGCTCCTCTAACATCACACGCTGGCGCGGCCGCGACAGTGGCTATAACGTCTGCTGCCGCGGTACGGCGCGAGAGAACGAGTGGTGCCGCTCGCGGCGGGCGTATCTTCTCGCCGTGGGGAAGCACTATACGGCTGGGTACTGTGGGCAGGCCAACGCGCTCGGATAAGCCGCAGCGGCTGCAGGGGGACGCTACAACGCCCGCAACATCGATCCATCTGTGAAACCCGCACGATAACGGGCAATCACAAAAACCCCCCTTTACTCCTACAGCCCCAGCGCCGACGTCCGCGCCGAGTCGTCCCCGACGACGTTCACGCCCCGGCCCTCGCGGAGCATGTTGTCCTCCCAGTCGTGCAGCAGCGTCACCTCCGTCTCGGAGCGCGGCCGCCGCGCCGTGACGCCGCGGTAGGTCGTGCGCGGCCCGACCATCTCCACGGTGCCCCTGTTTTCCAGGTAGCCCTCCGTGTCCGCGACGATCGCCCCGTCCTCCAATAACATGCCGCCGTGGTTCACGACGCGCGCCCACATCTTCAATTCGCCGTCGCTCACCGTGGACGCCGCCCTTAGATGCAAATCGCCGCCGCCGCTCACCGTGCCGCCGCGCCACGTCATCTGGCCCCGGACGTCGACGTGGGACCGGTCCAGCGTATAGGGCCCCTGGCACGGGTGGTTCGGGAACTGCTCTCTGGAAGGGCAGGACAGGTGGAAGCGCGAGGGCTCCGCGTAGGAGTCGCGCTCGGGGAAGCGCACGCGTCCTGAATCCGAGAGGTGGAAGCGGCCGTGCAGGGTCCCGTTTGTCGCATCCGCTAGGAAAGACAAAGTCCCGTTCGAGACCGTGACGTCCGCCGAGGCCATTAAAACACGCCGCGCCCGGAACGCCGCTTCCCCGCCCGCCACATTCAGGGAAGGTTCGATGCGCGTCGGGCCGGGCAAGAACAGCCGGCCGCCCGTGATGCCGAGCTCGCCCTCGCCCCTCAATGAAACCCGCTCCAAATCCAGGAGCCCGTTCCGCTGGGACACGCGGCCGCCGGCCGCGATGTCGAAGGTGCCGTCGCCGCCGCCGCCGTCGCCCAGCGTCACCGCGGCGCCGCGCGCGACCGCGAGCGTCCCCCGCGCAAAGAGCGTCGCCTCGATTGTATTATTTGCGGTCGCCGTTAGGGTACCACCGGCCTCGATCTTGACGAGGGGCGGCCGCGCGCAGGCATCGCCGCAGCCCGGGTTCGAGTACCAGCCCCGCTCGTTTAACGGGTCCTCCTGGCGGCCCGGCGCCCGCTCCGGGATCGGCGCCGCGAGCACGCTGGCCGTCCCGCTCAGCGTCAGGGTGGACGCGACGTCGAGGCCGGCGCCCTCGCCCGTCACGATATCGCCGCCCGTAAAGGTCGACACGCCGTTCAAAACCACGCGCGCGCCGTCGCGGACGTGCGCTGGATATAAGGTCCGGTTGCATTCCGTGTGGTTGACGCACGTATTCATTGTACAAGCGCCCTCCACGACCAGGCGGCCATTACCTCTAATACCGCCGTTGCCCGTCCATTGTAGGGTATCTTTGAACGTGACGGAAGCATGGGGCGCGCCCCGCGAGTAGGAGTCGATCAAGCGCTCGGACGCGAGGCGGATCTCGCCGCCCGCGAGGGTTGCCCCGTTCATGACCTCGTGATAGAAAGAAGGCCCCTCGCGCAGCGCGAGCGCCGCGCGCCACTCGCGGTCGTTCGCCGCGAACAACAGGGCGGCGGCGTCGTCCCCGCGGTAGCCCGGCCCGGCGAAGGTCAAGGTGCCGGCGGACACGTCCACACTACCATACACGGCGGCCGCCGCGGCGACGTCGACGCGCGCGTGGTGGCCGCTGACTCTGATCGTGGCCGGGATCGTAGCCGAGACTCGGTGCCAGCCCTCCCGGAACTCCAAGGTGGACCCGGTGACGGTGGCTTCGCCGCCACTGACAACGCGGTCCACGCTCCCGAAGACCCTCGAAATGCAGTAGTCGCCGGGGTCGCCGTGTTTCGCGGCGTGTTGAGCGACCAGGAAGTGGCCCTGATTATCCGAAGCCGAGGTCGGGGCCTCGCTGTAGGAGCACGTGCCACTCGGTTTCGTGCGCGCCCGCGCCACGTTATCCACGCAGCCGCAGTCATTGCCCGTCGCCGCCGACACCGTCCCGGCGAAGGCCGAGCCCTCGCAGTCGAAGATTAAAGGAGGCACGGTCTCAGTCTCGGCGGCGTCGTAGGCGATCTCGTAGTGGAACCCGAAGCCCCACCGCCGGCTGCCGTCGCCCCTTTTATTGACGGTCGCGCCACCGATACCGCTTATGGATGGCAAGGCGTTGATCGCGTCACTTAATTCTTTAGCTGAGGCGTGCCAGGGGATGCATGCCGTCTGTTCGCTCCCCGCGGATAAACGATAGCTCCCCTGGGCTGGTCCTAAGCGCCCGTTGCCCCGCCCATCTAGGACGAACGCGGATCGCTCCAACACCATCAAATCGTCCTTGTCGCCTAAGGCCGACTCCAGCTTGCCCTTGAGCCCATCGCGCTCCCCCCGCTGGTAGGCACCATAATTTGTATTGAAGTCGCCGTACGAGCCGATGCCTCTCAAATAACCACTGCCATAATACTCGTTCTCGTACGCCCTAAAGTGCAAGTGGTTGAAGCCGGCGGCTCTAACTGCAGAAGAGGGCCAGTCGCGCCAGGTCCGCTCCGTGACGGTCACGACTTTTTCCTTCGCGTATTCGAAGTCCTCTCGGATGACTGGGGCGTCGGCTTTCAAGCGGAGCACGTCGATGGGCGGCGTGCGCAACGTCAAAGAGTGGCCGTCCACCGTCAACACGGCACTGTCTAGAGTGCCTCTACTCAGGTCGCCGCCACCACTTAAAAAACCAGAGCCCTCCACGCGAGTCGCGTAGACGGGCCAGTCGCACCGGCCCCCACTCAAGGCTAACGTGTCGCCCAGCACAAACGCGCCGTGGCCTAACAGTCGTCCACTCAGAGTGAAGGTGCCCGCGATGTCGAGCCACGCCCCGTGCCTTCCGGTGAGGTCCGTAGTTAACGAAGACGCTTCTAAGCCTGCACCGTCTAGAACACCGTCTTCATTGGACACGATGGAGGTCGGTCTTATGAGGCCGCCGCCCCTTAAAGTTCCGCCATCTATGAGCGTGAGTTGCGCCACCGTCAGCGTGTGCTTTTCCGTGGTGCCTCGCCTCGTACACACGTAGGGCTTGGGGCTCTCGCACGTGGCGGACGTCCAGCGCGCCCGAGCTTGACTTGCGGGGTCGTAGCCGCGATGCAACGTCGCGGCGCAGGTGTCTGCCAATCGATACCGCGGCTCGTGGCGCGCCCAGCTCCTATATAAGGACCCGTGCGCGCCGCTGTCGTCCGAGGCGGCGGGAACGGCGCCCTCGTTGACCCAGGCCCAGTCGCCCGCGTCGGCGTGCTGGTCGCTCGACCACTGGTCGTAGTGGCTGCGCTGCTCGGGGACCGGGTGCGCGCCCAGATCGTTGTAAACGCCGGGCCTCGGCGCAACCGACTCGGGGAACGCGGCTCCGTGACCGTGTAGCTGGGAGGACCGGTGCGTGAACACGTCGTGGGCCATGGACTCGCCCTCCAGGGCCATACTGAGGCCGATCCAGCACGATTGTGCACCTGGAGCCATCTCCTGCCCGGTGCTCTCCGCTTTACTGTTCTCGAAGCGGAGAGTTGTGGCGTTCGTCGCTTCGGCACAAAGAATGGACACGACGCGATTGGTCTCCTCGTCGCCAATCAAGGCGAGGTGGCCCCTGTAGCCGCCGTGCAGCGAGCCGGGCTCGGCATCGGTGCCGTTAGTGAGCCAGCGCGTGTAGGCCTCCCGCGCCTGTTTGTTGGACGTGTCCCTATCTTCGACCCTGCAACTGCGCTCTCCATTCGAATTCGTGTAACAGCCCACGCCGCGCAGGGTGTCGCTCGAGTTCGCGCGCCACACGCCGCCGCGGCCCCGCTCTCGACAGTCGAGCTCGGCGTCGGTCCAACTGAGGGCGTCGCCGAAGGCTTTCGCGCAGCCCTCGGAGTTGCCGTCCCCGTCTCGTCTTAACACGGCCCAGCCGTCGGGACACTCCGTCGTGGCCAATACGACCTTGCCGCCGCCGCTCACCTCCAGGTTCGCGATTGTTCTATCTTCGGTGAGGTAGACCGTGCCGGAGGTGATAACGACGTCATCCGAACTCGTGGGGACGCTGCCCGAATCCCAGAACTGGGGTTCCCGCCAGCGGCCGATGGCGCCGGCGGTCCAGGTGACCGTGGCGCCCCGCGTCTCTGGTAGCAGGAATGCAGCCCACCACCACCACAGCATGGTGCCAGGCGCCAGCTTTCCCGACCCGGAAGCACGAGACGATGAACTCGATTGCCGTATACCTGTGGCCTTTTTATCGGGCGCCCGTGCTCTCCGTGCTCATCGTGCAGCGCTGCCCACTCTCTATGCCGCTGGGCCAAGGGAGATGTTGTTGTGCTCTAGGGTCTTCTACGTTGTTCCTCGCCTGCGATGAGTCTTCGGGCTGCCTGGGACGCTTCGCACTTGTCTTATTAATTCGCAAAAATGCATTCAAAACGGGTTTCACCCCTGGGTTGATCGACCGACACGCGAGCCGTACGTGTGCTCCCATTCTTACGCAGCACCGCACACACCTCGTACGCCTCACAGCCTCTCACTCTGCAGCGCGTGCAACTGTAGAGCAAAGCGCTCGTTTTGCAAGCTTGTGCAGGCTCGAGGAGTGCATGCCGCGGCTTGCGTTCGCGTGGTTCGCCGCCGCAGTCCTTGGCCGCGCCGAGGGACTCGCACCGATGGCACGTGTAGGCGTGGTCTTTGACATCGATGGCACGCTCGCCGACAGCTTCCGGCTCGGCTTCGACGCCACGAACGTGGTCCTGGAGCGCAACGCGTTCCCGCCCATTAGCGAAGCGGATTATCATGACAATTGCATTTATGTGACCCCGGAGCGCATGGCGCGCCACGCCGTGGGCGAGCACAACGAGGACGTCGGTCGCCGGCTCGGTGCCGAGTTCGACAAGGAGTATATTGCTCTGGTGTCGACGGAGACCGCGGGATTCTATGCGGGCCTGCGGCCGCTGCTCGAGCGCTTACGGGACGGCGGCGCCGTTTTAGGTGCGCTGACGAACGCCGCGGTCGCGTACGCCGAGGCCGTGCTGCTGGTGAACAACGCTAGGGGCGCGTTCGAGTCGGTCCACGGCGCGGACTCCGTGGAGCGCGCCAAGCCGTTCCCCGAGGGCTGCCTCCGCGTCGCGTCCGACCTCGGCCTCGACCCGAAGGATTGCGTCTATATCGGAGACGCCCCGACCGACGGCGCGGCGGCGCGCGCCGCGGGCTACGGCGCGGCCATCGGCTGCAGCTACGGGTCCCACGCCGCGTCGAAGCTCGAGGCGTCGGGGCACTTCGATGTGATCGTGCCCGATATCCGGGGCCTCGAGGAGGCATTGTTCCCAGACGGGTTCGCGGACGAAGACGCGGCGCTGGCGAGCGTTGTGGGGAGTAATAGCTAAGTTGGTTACATTTGCGCGGAGACCGGACGGGTTTTTGCTTTGAATATGTGCGGAGAACACCGGAGTGTACGGGCTGCAGCCATAGCAGCACGGCACGAAAGTTTTAGAAGAGAGCGGTCAAGGTTGCAGCACTGGAAGCACAGCGAAACTGGCCTCAGTATGAGCTTTAACAGTAGCAGGGCAGAATGGAAACACAGTAGCAGGGTGATCGAACGCATCGTCGTTGGTGCCTGAATCGCAGCAGCAGTAAATCAAATGCCGCGCAAAATCGTTCATGCGTTAGACCTAGCCGCAGCGGCGGCCGCGGAAAAGGCGCCGCAAGCGCTCCAAACGACGCGCGTCGAGGCGAAACCGTCGCCGCGCGGAGGAGCGTTTGCATCGTTTGCGCCAGACGACGAGCCGGGGCTGGGCTACCGGCGGTCTGCGCCGCTGCCGCCGGCACAGCCAAGACTTCGTCGACATTTCAGACTGAGGGACGAAATGGCCGACGCGCGTGACGTCGAACCACCCACGGCGGCCGACGACGCGCACGAGTTGTCTGCCGCGGCCCCGTTGGTGCGGCGCTACGAAAAGCCGGGTGGGATTTCCCTCGGAAACGACGGACTGTGGCGCGCGACGTTTGACGGACCAAATGGCGTCCAGACCGACGTGGTGGCTTGCTGCGAGGGCTGCGGCTATGGGCGGCCTGCGACGGACATCAGTACACCCTTCAATAGCGGCATCAGCGAGCCCTACTTCTGCAAGACCTTCGGCGAGGGACTTCACGACCAGGGCATACCTATCCCGTTACAGCAGCCTACATTTCTTTGCAAGCGCTGCCCAAATTACGGATCGAAGCCTTATCGCAGCGGTGGCGCCAAGCGCATCGCCCCGCCCGCGCCGGAGATCGTCCCGCCCGCGCCGGAGATCGGCCCGCGCGCGCCGGTAGTCGAGACGCCGGAATCCTCCTTTTGGAAGGAGTGCAACGAGAACCGCAAGAACCCCGAGTTCCAGACTGCGGTCAAGGAGTCGACGGAGACCGCCGCGCGGGAACAGAAGGAGCGGCGCGCGCAGATCTCCAGTGTTGTCCAAGGCACACCCTGGAAAGTGCTCGACCTCGCCAAGACGGATCTACCGCGGCGGGACGGGTCACGCGCGGTTAATGTAGCGGCCCTGCTACAGGACTTCCGGCGCCAAGGGAAGGCCGACGGCTTGCCATTCTCGATTTGTTTTGCGCTGGAAGCGGCGCTCCTTAAGAACGAGCCGCTGAGGAACGAGGTCACGTGCCACAACCTCGTGGCGACCTTCGCCAAACAAGTTGTACCGAAGGTGGCGGTAATGTGGAAGAGCCGGCGGCGCGGGCAGTCAGAATCGTGGCACACGGCGGTCGCGCTGGCCGACCCGCTGGCGGCGCTCGTCGGGAGGCTTACCGAGGAGCGCCGAGACACCACGTCTCCGGACGAAGCGCTGCGCCGCTTCTCGAAAGCTACGATCGAGGCCATGGACGAGGCGTCGGCGTATCGAAAGAGAACGATCGGCACGCTAGAAGACGAGCAGCTCTTCTCGGGCCGCGCGGGCGTGTCGGCCGCAGCTCGCGTGCAGGTGCTGAACCTCCGGGCGCGGCTCAGCCACAACATGCAGACTGACATCGTGGAGCTCATCCCGACGTCTATCGAATTTCGTGGGCACTCGTGGGCCTCTCATTTTGAACTGGCTGCGAGCGACCGATTTGTACATACAAAATTCAAGTTCGACGCGCCCGATATCGTCGAGCACCTGACAACACGCGGGGAACTCGCGCCCATCCAGTGCTGCGGCGAGGCCTGCTACTTCCTGTTCGACAAGGGCATTAGTCCTACCGGGCACTTTCTCCGGACGCGCCCCGAGGCCGGGGTGTTGGACCGCTTCTACTCGGCCGAGAACTTCCTCCAGTCGCTGGGCGATTTTACGGGCGTTAAGGACTCCAAATTGGGTTCGCGCTGTTCGCTGGCGTTTACTTCGACGACGCCGACGGTGACGCTGGAACCGCATCAAATACGGGTCATCCCGGACATTTGGCTACGCGGCTACTGCTGGTCCGACGGCTGCGGGACAATGTCGCAGGAGCTGGCGGACCTCGTGTCGCGGGCGATGCGCGAGGCCGTCACGGCGGTCCAGATTAGAATGGGATTGACCAAAGGCATGCTAGTTGTCGACCCTTCGCTCGAGGGCGTCGTGGTGTGCTTACGGCCGTCGATGATAAAGGGGGCGTCGAGCCACTGCTGCCTCGAGGTCAAGGCCGCCGCGAAGATCAAGCGGTCGGGAAACATGCTCTTTTGCCAGGCGATCATCGTGATCAGCCAGATGCTGACGGAGGACGGCGACCGGGACGGCGGCGACGCGCGGTTCCTCCACAAGTTGATGAACGCGTTCATCGAGGACACGCTGCTGTGGACGAAAGCGGACGGCTTGCCCGGAATTCGGGACGAGGGCGCGACGCCCGCGCAACTCGCCGCGCTCGAAGCGGCCCTGAAGGCGATCGAGATCCTACCGGAAACGTTCGTCAGCGAGGAGCGCGAGGACGACGAGGACGACACGCAACTGCGCGCGGACCTAGCGGCGCGGCGGTGGCAGTCTCCCTTTAGTAGCGACGGCACGCCCGAAGATCTGAAAGTGCTAAATGCCATCAAACGGGCGCTCGTGGCGGCCAAGGCGAAGATGAACATCCCTTGTGGCGTGAACGCCAACGGGGAGAGCGACCTCTGGATCGCGCAAGGCGTCTGCGCCGCCGACGCAGGGATCGGATTGGCGGAGGGCGAGGTCTTACTAGGTAACGGCGCCTACATCGGCGAAGTGTTGTGCTTCCGCTCGCCGTGCTGCAACAAGGGCGACGTATGGAAGCTCCGGGCCGTCGCGGGCCGGCCGGAATAGAACCACTTGCGCGACGTCGCGGTCTTCAGCTATCGGGGCGACCGCCCGGACGTGGATAAGATGGCCGGCGGAGACCTGGACGGCGACGAGTTTTATTTCGCGCTGGCCCGCTGCGCGTTTCGCGAGATCGTCTGGCTCGCGAAGCAGGCGGCGCCGGCGACGTACACGACGCGCGATGCGCGGTCCGACGACGAGCTGCGCGTGTGGGCCGCGGCGGAGGCGGCTTCGGCAGCGACGACAGTGTTCTCGCCGCGCGCCGCGGCGCCGCCGCCCTCGGCGACGGCTATGATCAGCGTGCTGCGGATCCTCTTGGACCGCAGTAAGCTCGTGCCGCGTTTGGCGATTAATTGGCTTCGCGCCGTTGACCGTTTCGGCGTCGCCACGGCCGAGGCGGAACGCTTCGCGTCGATTCACGAGCGGGCGTTGGACGTGCGGACGACCGGGCGCGGCGACGCGCTGCAGAACGACTTCGACGCGGCGATGACGTCCTTTGGCGGCGGCGCCCGCCCCCCGCAGCCGCGCTGGATTCCGAGCGGCGCGTCGGCGCCGGGCGGCAAGCTCGTCGACGGCAACCACCCGATCATGCCCGGGATTCACCACCGCTACACCTCCATCATCGCCGCCGTCGAGAAGCGCGCGAAGCAGATCCTCTACGACATGGACCACCCCCTGGCGCGCCGAGCGGAGACCGCGCTCGTGAGCAGTGTGATTGACCTCTCGAGATCCGAGGAGCCGGAGACCGCGGCGCGCCTGGCGCGGCAGTTCCGCGTCGACAATTTTAGCGATGCGTTGCGCTCCGTCAAGAAGTTCGCGCTCCTCGCCAAAGCATCGCGCTGCGCGGAAGCCAGGTGGACGCTCAAGCTGAGTCGCGAGGTGCGCAAGCGCCTGCATCGCTACCTGGATCAAGATCGCTCTAACGCCCACGTGAGCCACGTCGCGCAAGAGCCCGAGCCGCGACGGCTCGTCCTGACGGTCAAGCGGCAACGGCGGGACGAGTTCCCGGGTCTGCTGCGGCTGCTCGAAGAGGACGGCGCGGGCGATGAGGACGCATCACTACGGGAGAATTTCCGCGCGGCCGTGGCCTTCGCCGACACGGCCTCCGTCGGCGCTGAAATTAAGCTCTCCTTCGACGAGCGCAAGCGGATCCACGGCTTCTTCGACTGCGCCGAGTACTGGCACGTCGTCCACCAGACGGTCAAGGGCAAGCAGATCCTGCTCAAGATCAAGTGGTCGTCGGTCGTGGTGCCGGACATGCCGCGCGACGACGGCCGAGCGACAGACGCCGCCGCCGACCGTGGACCGGAACGCGCGCCGCGGCGCGTCTCGGGGCCGAGGCGCGCACCGGTCCCCACCAGCGCGGGCGCATCCGACGAAGCGGCCGCTCCGGCGAGACCGCCGCGGCCGCCGCGGCGCGGTCCTGAGACGACAAGCGAGAGTGAAGCATTGCAGCGTGCGTTGGATTTGAGTGCCGCCGCGGACGGGGCTCGCGCCGCCGGAGACGCCCCCGCGGACCATCGGGAACTAGATTATGCACTGGCGGAGAGCACGGTTTCGGAGCAGATACGCGCGGAGAAGGCGCGGACGTTTCAGCAGGTCAGAGATGAGTCGGAGCGCATCGGGAGGGACCAGTCGCTGAAAGCCTGCGAGATAGAGCGGCAGCAGCGCGAGCTCATGCGACGCGAGCGCGAGAGGTTCGAGAGCTTAGGTGGATACGAGTCCGACGAGGTCAAGCTAGAGAGGACGGAGTGGGAGGAGTCCAAGGGCGGCGAGGCGTGGGAGGAGTCGAAGGAGGAGCCCCCGCCCGCAGCGCCGGCCGAGGACGTCGACGCGGCGGTAGCTGCGTCGCTGGCCACAGAGGATGCCGACGCGGCGCGTCGACGAGAGACAGAGGAATCGGAAGTGGCGCGCGCGCTGGCCGCGTCGGAGCGAGCGATAACTGCGGCGCCTCTTGCATCGCTCGCGGACGCGCCCGCGGCGCCGGTTAAGGCGCCGGTCCCAGCGCTGGCCTCTTCCGAAGATGCCGATCTAGAGCAGGTGTTGGCCGCGTCGCGCGCGGAAAGCAGCCGCGACGACGACGACGATAAGCTGCGCGCCACGCTCACCTTGAGCACGCGCGAGTCTTCGGCGCCGGTCGCTAACGACGAGTCGGGCGAGGACATCGACGCGGCGGTGGCTGCGTCGCTGGCGGCCGAGAACGGCGACGCGACGCGGCGACGCGAGACCGAGGACAATGAATTGGCGCGGGCGCTGGACGCGTCGGAGCGTGGCGCCGCGGCTGATTCGAGCGAGGCAGGCGCGCTAGCGGCCCAGCTACGCGATAAGGACCGTCTCCGCGACGAAGAGGTCGCGAAGCTACGCGCCAAACTCGACGAACTGCGGCTACGGCAGACTGTCAGCGAAGTTGTAGCGACAGGGACGGTCACGCCCGACGCGGCCGCGGACGCCCCCGCCGCGCCCTGGGGCTACGGCGTCGTCGCCTGCCTCTTGGCGGACGAGGGCCTGTCATGCCTCCTCGGGACGTTCGTCGAGAACGAGATCGACGACGAGGCGCTGGCCTGCGTCTCCGTCGAGGACTTGGTGGACGTCGGCGTCCCGACCGCCGCGGCGCGCCGCATCCTCAGCGGGTATGTTAAGTGAATCCATGTATTATCCCCCCTCTAGTTCTTGCGCCGCGTCAGGTGGTCGAAGATGACGACCTGGAGGTAGTCCTCGCACTCGAGCTCGTTGCGCGACGAGTTGTCGCCCGGCGGCACTCCGGGGTCTACGTTGACCACCTTCCTATCTCTTTTGTTTTTGAACAGTAACCCTTCCTGGTCCGCCACGACCTGGAAGTTCGGGGACGAGTTATGTGTCGACGCCTGCGTCTCCCAGTTGTAGTAGCTCAGGTCCGTGGGCTTCGGGAGTAGTTTTTTCGCCCCGTCGAAATAGAGTTCAAAGTCCTCGGTCTTCAGGCGGTGGGCATAGTCGATGTAGGCCGAGACCAACTGGCCCTTGGTGTTCGTGGTCCGGATGAAGATGATGCTAGTGAGTTTGCCATTTCGCACTAGAGCTTCTCGCGACGCCAAAGCAGCAAGAAAGGGGTTCTCGCCCACGTCCTTAGACAATGAAGCCAGGGCTTTGGGCACGTTCGCCTTCTGCGTGCCCCGTTCTCGCAAGGCTCGCCTCCGAGCCTCGAACTCATCTCGTTGAAGAGTGTCGCCCGAGCCGCGGTAGCCGAGCTCGACCAATTGGCGGGCCATTTCCTCGTCCTCGAGGTAGAACATGTCCGTCTCCGAGACCTGGCTGTCGAGGTAGGCTTCATAATCCGTGAACTGCTCGAGCGCGTCGGCGCCGACGCCCTCCATGGTCGCGGCGGGCGCTGCGGCTGGTCAAGCTGGAGTGTGTGCTGCCCTCTCGGTTCGAGTGGTCGCCTGGGCTCCGCGTCGCGAGAGGCAGCCCTGCTCTGTCGATACACCTGAAAACTTCGTCTACTGACGAGGGAGGCCGTGCGCCCTCGCCAAGCAGGATCGATTTGGCTGTCCTGAATTAGCGCCCCGACGAGGCTGCGCGAGAAACGCACTAGACTTTGAGGCAGCTGTCGGCCGATCTTTCGGAAGAGTAGTGCGCGAGTAGGGATCCAGATTCGCATCGCGGAGCCGTCGTGAGAGCAACCCGCACGCTGAGAGCAATCTGAATTTTGAGCCGCGTTTTTGATAATAGAGTGCTGCAAACCACGGACATCATACCACGGCACCTCTACGCTTGCTTCGCAGCATACCGGTACATAGCTAGCACCGTACGCGACATCTTACGCGCGCGCGAAGCTCAACGGGCGGGCAAATCGAGGACGTGGTTTCAAAGCCGCGCAGCCTTTAAACGACGCGCTTACCGCGCATCTCAGCCGCGCATCCCACGGACGCAGCAAGATGATGGACTGGGAGCAGGACGACGTCGATGGCGAGTGCGCGGCGACGCAGATGGTCCCGGCGTCGCAGGAGCTCGCGGAGGACGCCGCGCCCGAGGAAAGCGCGCTGGAGTTCAACGCGGCGCCCTCGCAAGACGCCTGGGGCGACGCGCCGACGCAGCTTGTGCCCGCGAGCCAGGCCTGCGACCTCGCGGAGGACGCCGCCGTGCCCGCGAGCCAGGCCTGCAACCTCGCGGAGGACGCCCCCCCGGAGGACAGCGCCCTGGAGTTCAACGCGGAGCCCTCGCAGGACGCCTGGGGCGCCGCGCCCGAGTCCCTGGACGCGTGGTCGGCGCCCTTAACGCCCCCCGGGTCCTCGCCGGCGCGCAAGGTGCCGTCGCCCGTAAGCGTGCAGAGCCCCAAGCTATTGAAGGCGACGGAGCCGTCGGACGACGAGCTGCGGGGCTGGGTCGCGCGGCGCGTCGCGCGCTGCGACGATCTGCAGACCGTGACCATGAAGACCATCACGAACGACCTGAAGGCGGCCTTCGGCGGCATCAAGGTCAAGGGCGCCCGCAAGAAGCTCGTGAAGGCGGCCATCATCGAGGAGCTGGCCGCGCGCCAGGCGCGCGAGGACGCCGAAGGTGACGAGGAGGCCGAGCTGCCAATGAACGAGGCCCGGCGCCTGGGCTTCGACGATCTTGTGGAGGACGAGGAGGAGGAGGCCCCGGCCGGGGACAAGACGACGGAGCAGCGGCCCATGAACCCCTACCTCTACTTCTCCAAGCTCAGGCGTTCGGAGGTGCGGGCCGCCGTCGACGCGGACGCGGCCTTTGCGGACGTGGACAAGGGCACGAAGAACAAGGAGACGACGAAGCGGTTAGGGGCGCTGTGGAAGGAGTTGGATGACGAAGCCAAGCAACGCTACAAGGACGACGCCCCCCTCACGACGCACAAGAAGCGCAAATCCGCCTCCAAGAAGCGCAAGGTGTTTGAGGATGAAATGATCGATTTCGATCCCGAGGCCCACGCCGCCGAGTACGCTTTACTAACTTCCGAAGAAAAACCGAGCGAGGAGCTCCCGGCGGAGGCCGCCGAGACGAAGGAGCAGCTCGAAGCGGAACAAAAGCGCGCCGAGATCGAGGAGGCCATCGAACAGGAGGAGGCCTCGGCCGAGGCCGAGGCTAGTGCGAAGCGGGACGCGCTGGCGGCGCAGATCCAGAGCAACTTCGACGAGGACCGGCAGCGCGAGGAGCTGGCCGCGCGGGCGACGCTCGCGCGTCTGTTGAAGGAGGCGTCCAGCGACGACGACGACTCGGACGTGGAATTAGAGATCGTCGGCGCGCCGTCGCCGGCCAAGAAGGCGCGGCGGGCGTCCCTGAGCCCCTCGAAGACGTCGACGGCGCAAGCCTTGAAGAAAGCTAGGACGCAGCGGGCCGGCGGGCGGCGCGCGCTGAGAGATAAGTTAAGAACCAAAGCCGCGCGCGCCGGCATGGTCAAGTACGCGGAGCAGGCCTCGGTGGAGGCGGTGGACGCGGACGACTACGTGGCCCGTTTGGAGTTCCAGGACGCGCAGCGCGTCGTCGAACAACGCGACGCGGAGCGGCGCGACAAGGAGGAGCGGGAGCTCGAGGCGAAGCTGCGGGCGACGGGCGCGCGCTACGCCGAGCTGGACGCGCGCGAGGAGGAGGTCTTCGCGCCGGACGCGGACGACGCCTTGGCGTTGGACCGGGCCGCGGCGCAGGACACGATCCAGGCCTGCCTCGAGGCGCAGCGCCGCGCGGAGGAGAGCCCGGAGGAGGACCTCGCGGCGGCGCCGGCCGCGTCCGCCACGGTGCTGGCCGAGGACCTCCCGGCCGCGTCCGCCACGGTGCTGGCCGAGGACCTCCCGGCGTCCGCGACGGCGCTGGCCGAGGATGTCGTGGCGGCGCCGGCCGAGGACCTCCCGGCGGCGCCGGCCGTATCCGAGGACCTCGCGGCGCCGGCAGCGGACGGCGTCACGGACGCACAGGCGGCCGAGGACCTCGCGCCGGCCGCCGAGCCCGAGCCCGTCGCCGCGGCCGCGCCGGCCGACGCGGAGGAGGAGGAAGCCGCGCCGCGCATCGAGGACATGGAGATTGACGAAGCACCTGTGAAAAAGAAGGACCGCAACGCCGCCTACAAGGCCATGCTCGAGGCCGACGCCCGGCAGGCCACGAAGAAGGGCCACGCGGGCATCGAGGGCGAGGCCGAGGAGTCCGACGAGGACGACGGCGGCCAGATGGGGCTGGGCGACTTCGGCTTCGGCGTCGCCAAGCCCAAGGCGAAGAAGGACGAGGACCAGGAGGACCTGAAGATCACGGAGGACGATCTCGAGGCCGTTGTGGATGAACTGAGCGACGGCGAAGGCGACGAGGCCGGTGCGGAGGCGCAAAGAGCGAAGGAAGCGAGAAAACGGGAAAGGGAGGAGATGGCCCAGATGCTACGGAAGGTGCGGGACGGCTTCGGTGGCCAGGACGCGCGCGGCGGCGCGTTCCGCATCGACGATTTGGTCGGCATGGACGCTTCTGCGAGAAAGGAGGCGAAGCGCTTGGGTCTGGAGGATAGTAATGACGAGGAGATCCGCAAATTAAGAGCTGGCTCCGACGACGATGAGGAGGACAACGAGGATCCGGAGGTCGACGAGGAGCAGGGCCTGGCGGCCTTAATCTCTCAGCAGATCAAGGACCGGCATCTGGGCGACCGGTTACGAAGGAATGAGGAGCCCCTCATCTCCGACAGCGAGTCCGAGTCCGAGGATGAAGAGGTGAAGAAGGCGGGCTCCGACTCCGAGGAGGACGAGGCGGCCATCAAGGTCAAGAGCCGGCAGTGGGCGCGGCGGGCGAAGATGCGCCGCGTGTTGGAAGAGAAGAGCGCGCGGGAAAAAGCTGAAAGGGCGGAGCGAGGCGAGAACTCGCAGGGCGCGTCCGCGCTCTTCGACGCGGACGAGGACTCGCAGCTGATCCTGTCCATGCTCTCGCGGACACAGTCGTCGCGCTCGGCGACGTCTGTCCGGTCCGACCCCTTTTCGCAGTTGCAGCCGTCCTCCTTGGAGCGGGCGTCCTCGTTAATAAGGTCGGCCTCGGATTCGCAGACGGCCTGGCTGCCGGCCGCGAAGAAGCCGCGATTAGGCGCGGGCGTCTCGGCGGCGGCCGAGGACGCGTTGCTGGGCCGGTGCGGCTCCTTCTTCGCCGCGCTGGACCGGCAGGACTTGAGTGGCGCGCCCTCGGCCAAGTCCCATGCGAACAAGGCCGCCAAGACCAGCGTGAGCATCTCCTCCCTCTTCGGGGGCGACTCGAACTCGCAGTTCGGCGGCTCGCGGTCCTCGGGCAAGGCGGCGCCGGCGGGGCCCGTGGGGCCCATCTTCGCGGCGATCAAGCAGCGCTAATCCTGGGGGCTATCTAAGACACGGTCTGTGACATTATTTCATAAACCCCGCGAACTGCGCCGCGAGCACGGCGGGCCCCTTCTCCCCGAGCGCCGCGTGGAGCGCCTGCCGCCCCTCCTTGCGCACCGTGGACCGGTCCAGGTCTGCGGCGTCATCATTGAGTTGGACCAATGGTTCAGACAAATAGGACCCGTCCGTGTGCGCCAGGCACCGCTGCCAGCAGCGCCAGTCCTGCCCGTAGCGCTCGTCCCCGAAGCACCGCGCGCTCCGCAGGACCGTCATGCACACAAGCACGGACGAGCAGACCACGCAGTTCCGTTCCATGATATCGCTCAGGACGAGCCGCCGCCGCGCCGGCGCCGGCGTGCCGACCGCGGTCGTGCAGCAGAAGCGCGTGCCGTCATGTTTCAGGGCCTCGAGCTGTTGGCGTAATTTGTCCGGCGCCCACGCGTCGTCGTCGTCGAGGAATGCGACCCAGTCGCCGTGGGCCGCGCCGCAGCCCCGGTTCCGAACGGCCCCGGGCCGGCCGCCCGAGGGCTGGCCCAAAAAGAGGACCGCGACCTTGCAGGGCCCGGGCGGCGGCGCGATGCGCGCCGCCGCCCGCGCGTCGCCGTCGACGACAATGATGATCTCGTGCGGCGACAGCGTCTGGGCCAATATAGAACGCAGCGCGCGGTCGAGCCGCGCGGGCTTCGTGCCGCGCGTCGGGACGACGACCGAGACGCGCGGTCGGTTGTTGAGGCCGATCGATTCGAAGGCATTGGAGAGGAGGTCTGCCATCGGTGCTGTGCTCTGTGGGTCCGGCGTTGCGCGTCGGGCGAGGAACGCGTGTGTGGTGGAGTGAGTGGAGTGAGAGAGGGCAGAGTGGTCCACTGCTCGCAGGAGCGGCTGTGGCCCGGGTTCTCGATCGCTGCGCGTCGCCTTGGTGCCGTGGCTTCGCACTGCAGCGCTTGGTGGTGTTGATTGCGGCGAGAGACGCGCGCCGTCTCGGCAAAGCAAAAGGTCCATGGGAGAGCTAAATTTTGCAAATAGCTGGCAGCGAGCGAGGCAGGACTGCTAACTGGTACCGGCGATTACTCGAATACGCAAGAGCGTGTCGAAGCAAGACGGCGCAAGAGCCGGACGCGTGCAGCGCCTTCGCAGCTGTGTGCCAGAGAGCACCCACTACATGCCATCGCCGCGCGGCAGACGCAACAACAACAAGCAAGAGCAACACGCGGTGCAGCCATTTTTGCTCAGCAGCGTGACAGAGCACCCACAACGCCGTCGAAGCGCAGCCATGAGCGAGCTCGCGACGCGGCCGCGCGCCAACAGCCTGAGCCAGGTGCAGCAGGACGCGTGGTCCCGCCGCGACGCGCGCATCTCCGAGATCAACGCGCAGTGGAACGAGCGGCTCGCGGGCGCCGCGATAATGCCGCAGCCGCGCGCGGTCGAGTGGCCGGCCGAGTGGCCGAGTCGCCGCACGCCGCCTCGCGCGGTGGAGCCCGTGACGAACGCGGGGTGCGCGCTACCAGTGGCAACGGGCGTGGAACCCATCCCGAACGGCCGCGCGGCCGGCCTGTCCGACTACTGCGCGGACGTGGTTAGACGGGCGGGCGCGGACTTCGCCGGCCCGTTCTACGTCGTGGACCTGGGCGCCGCCGAGGGGCTGCTCAAGGCGTGGCGCGACGCGTTCCCGCGGGTCCAGCCGCGGTACGCCGTCAAGTGCTTCCCCGACGCGGGCCTCGTACGGAAACTCGCGTCCTTAGGCTGCGGCTTCGACTGCGCGTCCGAGGCCGAGGCGCGGCTCGCCTTGGAGGCGGGCTGCGCGCCCTCCAACATCGTGTTCGCGAACCCGTGCAAGCTGCCGGCGGACGTGGCGTTCTTACATAAATCGGACATAGGCTTGACGACGTTCGATTGTCTCGACGAATTGGACAAGCTTTGTGAAGTGGACTGCCGCGTGCTCCTGCGGATCCGCGCGGACGACGCCGCTTGTAGATTGCCGTTCGGGGCCAAGTACGGCTGCCTCGAGGGGGAAATTGAGGGATTGATCGAAGCATGTGAAGAACGCCAGATCCGACTAGCGGGCGTCGCGTTCCACGTGGGCAGCGGCGCGCGGTCGCCCGGCGCTTTTGCGGACGCCGTCGAAATTGCCAAGCGCATCTTCAACCGCTACGCTGAAATGCGGCCGCGCGCGCCGCCGCTGGATGTATTAGATGTGGGCGGCGGCTTCTGCGGCGGCTTCGACGACGCGGGCTGTGCGCACGTGTCGGCCTCGGGCGACACGAGCGTCGTCCAGGCGCTGAACGCGGCGCTCGCTCGGTACTTTCCAGGGGACGAATACGCGTACCTGCAGATCATCGCCGAGCCCGGGCGCTACTTCGCCGAGGCGGCCGCCGCTCTATGTTGTAGAGTGGTAGGAGCGCGGCGCCGCGATTTGGTACAGAACGAAACACGAATAGAGGAGCGGCAGTGCTGGATCTCCGACGGCGTCTACGGCGCGTTCAACGCCATCGTCTACGACGGCTGGCTGCCGCACGCTATTGTGGTTGGCGGGTCGAGCGCGGACACTAGCGGGGCGGTCACGACGGTGTTCGGGCCGACGTGCGATTCCTTAGATGTCGTGTTCTCGCGCGTGGCGGACGCGCCGCTCATCCGGCGCGGGGACTGGCTCTTGTTCCCGTGCTGCGGGGCCTACACGTCGGCGGGCGCCTGCGACTTCAACGGCCTACCGGCGACGGCCCACGCGGGCGTGCGGACGCGCTACATCCATTCAAAGTCCCTGGCGGCGACGGCCGCGGACGCGGCGTTAGCGGTGATCTACTCGGACCGGCCGCCCATGGAGGTGCGGCGATACTTCTAGTGTTTTTAATTTGTAGTACATCACTTAACCCGGCCCCAATTGCCTCCCCCTCGGCGGCGCTGTGAACGCGAACGCTATCGTGGCACCGTGGCGCAGCGCGTGGGACGGCGACCGCGGTCGTTCGACGAGGACCGTAGCGTCGTCGAGCGTTCGGCTAGGGCAGCCGTGGAAGCGCGCGACCGCGTGGGCCACAAGCCGTCCGCGCGCCGACGATTCGTACGGTGCCTCTAGTTTTAGACCGCTCTGCGCCAGCATCGAGATTGGTGAGAGGGGTCTCCCGTAGCCCAACCACTCGAGCAAGCGCCGCTCGCACGGCGGCGTCGCGATGTCGTTTAAACCGGCGCGCAGGTTGCGCTCGCAGCGGAGATACCCGCGCCGCGCCTCGCTGAAGCGCGTCTCAGGGCCAGGCGCCCGCGGTGGTCGCAGAACCGGCGCCGGGCACGCGAGGAAGCTCTCGACGGTCTCCGGCTCCGGATAGGGCCGCTGCTCATATAATGCGGCGACCTCGGCATCGGCCTTGTCGAGCGCGTCTCCGAGAGCTTCTCCGAGAACTGCCATAGTCGCCGCCAGCGAGGCCTCGTGGTCCTTACGGATACGCCTTCGTCGCGGCTCTCGCGGCTCTCGTCGCGGCGGCGGTGTTCTCGAGCGCGCACGCGGTGCGGCTGGCGGCGCGTCGAAAGGCGTCACTGTGGGCGCGTCGGCCCAGCTTATACTGTGCTCTTGCTCGCCTCGGAAGTCGACGAGGGCCATTTTGAACACTTGTGATGCTCGGTGCACTCACAAGCACTGCTAAGTCGCAGGCAGTTCGATGCTCAGGAGCTTTTTTGCCAGTTTCAAAGTGCGGGTTGCCAGCGTGCGGGTTTTTAATTTATCGGCCCGGCTGTTGAGCAATCCGCATTGATCGTGCAGCGCTCACACGTGTCTACTAGCTAATCATGTGTCATCCAAGACGATGTGTTGATCTCGGTGCGTACACGTCGATTGGGCTGTAGCAAACGTTCGTCGGGCCGAGCAGACCGCTTAGATAATTTTAAAGGCTGGGGCGTCTTCGTCATGAGGCTTCGGCATGCTCCAGCGAAATTGGCTGTCCTTGCGACGGTGCTGCTCGGTATTGAAAGCTTTCAACAGCCAAGCTCAAATGTTGCCGTCGGGACGCGAAGGAGGCGACGGCCACGGCCCCTCGTGCCGCTGTCCGCCGCCCCCTTCGACGCCGTCGAGGCCTTGAACACGTTCATAAACGCCGCGAACCCCCTCCACGACGCGCTGACCGCCATCGGGACCCAATACATCGGGTGCCTGAACGAGGCCCCGCTCGCGACGAAGTGCGTCACGAACGCGCTCGTGGGCGTGACGGGCGACGCCATCGCCCAGCGCGACCAGGCGTACGACAGCAAGCGCGCCATGAACTACGCGCTCAAGGGCATTTGCGGCGGCATGCTCTGGGTCCAATACTTCGATTTCGCGGACGCCTTCGCGGTGCACGCCGTCGACGAAGCGTGGGCGCGCGTCGCCGTGCAGATGGCGCTCGAGCAGTTCTTGTGGGTACCGCTGTACGTGGCCTTGTATGATTTACCCATGTCCGCAATGCTCAACGGCGTAAAACACCGGCGGGTGCCGAGAATCGTGGGAGACAAATTCGCGCCGACCGTGGTGGCCTCGGCACAACTGTGGACGCCGGCGAACCTCCTGGTCTACAGCGCGCCGCGGGAGTACCGCCTTTTGGTGTCGAACGTCTTCGATTTGGCCTGGAATGCGGTCAACTCGGACATCTCGGCGAGCTGCTCGGAGGAGTGCCCCGTCGGCGACGGCCCGCCGGGCGCCTCGCGCATGTGCCCGCCGGAAACCGCTACCCGATAGCTCTTCGGGCCGTGCACACGCACGCGCCCCTGTGTCCAACCGCTGTTCATACTCGCTGTAAAGTCTAAGAAAGTTTAGAAGTATAATACAGTTCCGGATACTTAGTCCGCGTTTTTGTAGGTGGGCAGCATGCCCCCCCGGCCCGCGAACCACCTCCTGACAAAGACGAGCTGGAAGACCGAGCACAGGACGTACACGCACGTCTCGAAGAGGGACGCCTGCACCATGCCGTCGTGGCGCGCGTCGTACAGCGCCCGGTGCTTCGCCAATCTCCGCCGTTCCCGCGCCTGCTTGTCCTTGAGCGTGGCCAGTTGGCCCCGCAGCGCGACGACGCGCTGCTCGACCTTGGCCACCTGGTCCGCGTTCTTGCCCGAAGCCTTCTTCTCCTTCTTGTGCTTCGGGGCCGCGTTGCCCTTGTCCTCCGAGGTGCGCACGGCCAATGAGACGATTTTCTCCGTCATGCGACTGCCGGAGTTGTCCAAACATATCTCGTAGGCGCCGGGGCCGTTCCGCGGCGCCGCGAGCGCCACGTGGGTAGGACTGGCGAACCTATCCTCGTTGACGCCACCCGACGTCACTTTCACGCGCGCGGCCGGTCGAGCGCCCGTTTTGCGCGGGAGCCCCGTACTTTCGTCGATGGCCATGGGCCCGTCGACCGCGACCATGATGTCCATCTCGCCGCCGCCGCTCATGACGAAGACCTCGAGCGTGCCGCCCACGCCCTCGGCTAATTCCTCATAAATACACCGCGTCTCCTTGGCGGCGACGCGGAGCTCCAAACCCTCGTCCTGGAGGCGGTCACTCCTTACGAAGTGCGTGGCGGCGAGGAGGAGGAGCCGCCGGCGCGGGCGCGGCATGGCGTCGGGCCGCGGCGTCGGCGTGCGGCGGTCACGCGCCTGGTTACGCCCGCGTCTGTCGGGCCGGCGTGCGGCGGCAGCGGTCACGCGCCTAGGAAAGGGCTTTACGCCAAGTGGCGCGTGTGGCGTGAGTGCGCGGCTCGTAACGCTGCGCTGGCACAGTGCGTTGGCGCAAGATGCAAGCACCCCTTACCACACCACCAGTGCGTGAACTACGACGACGGCTTGAAACTTTTAAGCGAACCCGTACTTTAGAAGTGGGACGGGTTTTTCGATCTCGGTACCAGACTCGCAGCGCTGGTGCTTGTTCAAGCCCACGCAATAGCAGAGCCCATGCGGCTCCTCTTTTTGCTCGCAACTGCGGCCGCGCTCTCCACCAAGGCACCGCGCCCGAAACCCCAGCTCAAGGCTGGTCTCAAGACCGAGGCGGCCACGCTCGCCACGACCGGCGGCGCCAACAAAAAGCAGGTTTCCTACGGCTGGGCTGTATTGCACAACTGGCTCTATTTTTTGTCGCTCGGACTGTGCATCCCCGTGCTGCCGAAAGTCATCGCATCGACCGTCAACGAGAACGGCGCCGCCGTGATCACATCAAAAAGTGCGCGGGTCGCCGGCGACGTCGAGGGCGTGGACAAGTTCCTGACGTTTTTGTGCGTCGGCGCGCTGGGAGCGTGCAGCGACGGCATCGGGCGCAAGCCATTGATAGCGTTGAGCGCGTTGGGGTACGCCTGCACGATCCTGGTGCAGGCGCGGGCGACGAAGGTCGCCCACTTCTTCGCCGCCGACGCTATTGACGGCCTCACGAGCTGCATGAACGCCGTGTGCGCGGCCTTTGTCGCGGACGCCACGGCCAACGATAGTTCGGCGGGGACCGCGGCGGCGCTGGGCGTTTTTCAAGGTTTAAGTGTAGGCGGCGCGTTCATCGTCGGCTTCCCCTTAGCCGCTGTTTTATCGAAGGGTGGGAAATATAGAAAACCGATGTACCTGGCGGCGGGTCTGCAAGTGCTTAATGCATTTCTCGCGTTAGCGGTGACGCCCGAGTCCGCGCCCATGAACTCTGATATAAAGTGGGCCGAGGCGAACCCCGTCTCCTCCTTAGCTCAATTAGATTTGTTCAAGAAGCGGTCGCCCCTGAAGGACACGGCGCTCGCCTTCGCGTTAGTGTGGCTCGGCAACTTGGCGCTCAACGCGTGCTTCGTGCCCTACGTGGACGCCCGCTTCGCCTGGGGCCCGCAGCAGAGTGGGCCGTTACTAGTGGTCGTCGGGTTGATGCTCGCTGTGGTGCCGCGGTTCGTCGTGCCTAAACTGGGCGTCGTCCGGGCTGCGAATGTCGGGTGCCTGGTCTACGCGCTCGGCTTCGTGCTGGCGGCGCTGGCGCCGACGGGGGGGAAGTACGTGGCCGCGATCATCCTGTGCGGCTTCGGCGCTGTGGCTGTGCCGGCGTTGACGTCGCTGGTGGCGGGCGCGGCGGGCCGCGACTCCAAGGGCGCTGTCTTGGGCGGCCTGCAGACGCTTCAGGAGCTCGCCTCGGCCGCGGGCTACCCGCTCTACGGGCGGCTCCTGGCGCGGGGGCTCCAGGCGGAGAGCGGGGTGCCCATGGGCGCGCCCTACTTCGTGGCGGCGGGATTTCTGCTGCTAGGGGCGCTCCAGGCGCGGCGGCTCTAGTAGGCTGGAGGTTTAAACTTATATCAGTACTTGCCGTTCGGCGAAACCCGTTTGGCCCATTCGTCACGGGTTTTTGCCTGCTTGGGTGGCAAGTGAGCTTAAAGCCAAAGTCTCCTCGCGTCGTGACCACCGGTGGTCTAAGGCACGAATAATCTATAAGTCTCTAGGATAAGGCGATGTCGACCGAGCTGGGCCTCCGCGAGATCCGCGAGGCAATCGGCAACAATCTACAGCTTCCGCAACTCTTAGCGTTAGCCGGTGTGGTGAAGGACTTTCGAACCACGTACCGCGCGTGGCTCCCGGCGCCGAGCGACCTCGAGCGCCTGTGGGCGCTCGGAGATCCCTTCGCTGTCCGATCGGAGGGAACGACACTCATGACTGAAGCGCTCAAGAACTTCGAGCTGACTACGTCAGAGCTTTGTCGAGCGCGTGCGCAAACACTCAGATGGACGCCCTGTGCTGCTCTCACTGCGAGGTGGCTGAAGTCAGACTGGAGCTCTATCGCCAGGATCTACCCTGATTTGCGTCGTCTCGTGCAATGCCTGCGCCCGCGACTATTCCGGGGCTTCGAAGCGAGTGACTTCAATGGAGGCGCAGGGGAATTCTACAGAGACGAGGGCTCGGGTGGGGATATCACAAAGGTTCTCTACAATATTGCGACGGTGAGCGTTGATGGTGCGCCGGGCGTCGTGCTCCATCTCGATTTCGCGTATTTATACGGAGAGGATGAGTTTGATACAGGCGAGGAGATATGGACACGACTGTCGTTTAGCGTTGACGGTGGTGCGCCGCGAGAGCTCTGCCGCAGCCACCACGGCGAGTTTAACGGCGCACATCTGGACGGGTCGCCCCTCGATGTGGAGGACTCGACTATCTTCAACACCGATTACTGGAAACACCTGTCGAGCAAGACCCTGAATAGCCACATACGGAAATTTCGCCGCCGCTTTGCCGCCGACGACCCGTTGCGGACTTGCGACATGAAACGAACCCTGAACAGTTTTCTTTATTACTCGTCTCTGATCTGGCTCGACGTGGAGCTCATCGTCGACCAAGCTGGTCAAAGCCCCGTCAACCAAACTGGCATTGTACGAAGGATCGAAGGGATGGAAAGCGTTGGCCACTCCTTTGACTACGGACCTCACTATCCCTGGGCGAAGTGCGGATCTTGGATGCCGATAACTGTCCCGCATCAATCGAATTATCAATATTATCAATAGTAAGCGGAGACGCAGTAAGAAAGATAGTAAGAACACGCAGTAAGAAATATCTATCACACCACCTAACTTCCATCCCGCGCATCCAAAAACACATCGTCATCCCTATCATCATTCGTCGCTGCCGGCTCGGCAGGCGGAGGCGCCGGCACAGGAGGCTCAGGAGACGCCGGCGGCGTCGGCACGGGAGACTCGATAGGCGCAGGCACCGGCACAGCAGGCTCGGAAGGCGCCGGCTCCGCCACGGGAGGCGCAGCCGGCGCGGGCTCCGGAACCGTCGGCGCCAGCGCCTCGCGCAGCCGCCGCGCCGCTGCGTTGACCGCCGCCTCGCGCACCACCGGCTTCACTACTGAAACGACGACCACGGGCGCCTTCCGCGGCGGCCGCGGCGACGCACAGGTCATGACCACATCAACAAAAGCAGAAACGGACGCGCCCGGCGAGCTCAGCGTCAGGATTAGGGAGGTCCCGTCGCGCGCCTTCAACGACACCGCGTTCGTCTTCAGCGGCACGGGCGACGCCACGCGCGAAGCCTTGGCCAGGTCACTATGACTAAGGCGCGTCAGGGCCTCCTCCTTCTTTGACGAGAAGGAAAAAAAGGACGCGGCTTTTTGAAAGGTGGGCGCGAAGTACGTGGCGTCCCGCGTGACCCAGACCGTGCCCGGGGTCATGGCGTCGCGCGTGCAGGCGAAGCGTACTAACACAACGTCCTTGGTGAGCGCGGCGACGTCGTCGATCCTCCATAGGTCGGACGAGGGCACCTCGGGGCCGATCAAGGCCCCGGCCTTGACCGCGTCTGCTAAAGAATCGCACATGTCCCTCAGTCCATTTTGCACGACGGGCCCCACGACCGTTTCTAAATCGCGCAGTTGCCGGCGGCCGTCCTCTGCGGCTTTTGTGATAGAACGAGCCTCGAGCATAGCTGCGATGGCCGACGCCGCCCGGCGTAATGAAAGAAGCCGGTCCGCCTCCCCCGCCGGGATAAAGGCCGCGGCCGCCTCGAGGGCGTCGCTCCGCGCGTCCGCGTCCGCGCCCCCGTCGCGCCAGTCCTTGGGCGCGGGCGCGATGTCCGGGATGGTGACCCTGGGCACGTCCAGGCGCGCCGCCGTGTAGCCCGGCCGCACGAGCTCCCGGGCCTTTTCTATTCTAAGGGTCGCGGCCTCCAAACCGTCGCGCACGCGCTGGAACGCCTCCGCATGTTTCAGGACCGCTCGCCGGCGCGCCGCTTGTGCCAGGTCCAACAAGACGAAGACGTCCAGGGGCTGCGGGCTTTTCAACCAGAGCGCCTCCAAACTCGCGTCCTCGTCCCGCAAGGCCTTGACCGCGCTGCGGATGGGTTCCCTACAGTCGCCGTCGCACGCCACGACAATATGCCGCGTCCGGCTCTCACTACCAGAAGATGTGCACGCCGCCGCTCTTAGTTCGAAGACGGGCGGCGGCGGGCCGTGTTTTGTAGTTTTCGCGGCCTCCA
>Ga0114994_10000204_pt1 | contig 36029 bp, 23 predicted proteins | sample ArcticOcean_MG_C_9_FD_87043 | JGI IMG/M metagenome (GOLD analysis project Ga0114994, IMG submission 87043) | Marine microbial communities from western Arctic Ocean - ArcticOcean_MG_CB2_152 | ecosystem: Environmental > Aquatic > Marine > Oceanic | place: Arctic Ocean: Canada Basin | collected...
GTTGACTGTTTGAGCATACATACCCACACTTAATAAAAAAGTAAAAAGTGAAAGTATTGAAGTCTTGAAATTGTTTTTCATTCTTTCGTGTTTAAGTTAATTGGTTTGATTTTGTTAAGTTGTTAAAGCTTATGAATATAATTGTAAAAAACAAGTTAATCTAGTTTAATTAATTTTTAAGCAATATTTTATAGATTATAAACAACAATTAAAAAATCGACTACAACAATATTACATTAATTCTTTAACATTTATTTCACATTTCAATACATATAATTATATTTGTAACGAAATCGATTTCGAATTGTGAATTTAATAAATTATTGTTTAAAAATTTGAGATATTATAAAAGTTTAGGTGTGTTATGAAAAAAATAACTCTAAAATATATTGCTAAAGAATTAAATATTGCTCCATCTACAGTCTCTAAAGCTTTAAATGGATATTCTGATGTTAGTGCAAATACTAAAAAAAAAGTGGTAGATCTTGCTAAATCTTTAAATTTTAGTCCAAATACTCAAGCAGCATTTCTTAGAACTAGAGAATCTAAAATTATTGGAGTTGTTATACCTCATATTAGTCATCCTTTTTTTGTTAATGTTGTAAAAGGAATTCTAGATTCTGCTGAAAAAAAAGGCTACCTGATCATTGTTTTAAAATCAAATGAATCCTATGATCTTGAAAAAAAATTAATAGAAAAATTATTAAAACAAAATGTTGATGGAGTTTTTATTTCGTTAGCTCAAGACACCTACGACCTAAAACATCTTGAAGCTGTTAAAAAAGCTGGAGTAGTCTTAATCCAATATGATAAAATTTCTAAAATCCTTGAATCATCAAAAGTGGTAGTAGATGATAGGAATTCAGGGTATTTAGCTACTGAACATTTAATTAAAAATGGATGTAGAAATATAGTCCATTTTAGAGGTCCATTACTTCCTCAAGTTTCTATTGATAGATTTTTGGGCTATAAAAACGCATTGGAGGATTACAACCTTATTTTTGATCCAAAAAAAGTTATAACATCTAATAAAATGACCGACAAGGAGGGGTTTAGATTAATGAATGATTTTATTTCAAAAAAAATTGATTTTGATGGTATATTTTCAATGTCTGATTATACAGCAATAGGAGCCCTTGAAAGCCTCAAAAAACATAATTTACTTGTACCTGACGATATTAAAGTTGTTGGCTTTAGCAACTGGCTCTTAACCGACAAGCTAACCCCCTCTTTATCTACTGTAAATCAGCCTGGAGTTTTAATGGGCAACAAGTGTTTTGAATTATTTTTAAAAGAAGTTAATTCAAAAAAGAAAAAAATTAAATTTAAATATGAAAAAAAAATATTTAAAACAAATCTAATAATTAGAGAATCCTCTTCACTAAAATAATCCTTCTTGATTATTTTTAATTCTTCCCAAATGCCTGTAAGCCTTTTCTGTAACTTCTCTTCCCCTAGGAGTTCTTATTATGAATCCTTGTTGAATTAAAAAGGGTTCGTAAACTTCTTCTATAGTTTCACCATTTTCAGCTACTGCAGTTGCCAAAGTTGAAATTCCTACTGGACCTCCCTTAAAGTTATCTATTAGTGTAGTTAAAATTTTATTGTCCATTTGGTCTAGACCATAATCATCAACATTAAGAGACTTCAAAGCAAATTTCGTGATCTTAATATCAATGTTTCCATCTCCTTTTATTTGAGCAAAATCTCTGACTCTTCTTAGCAGACCGTTTGCTATTCTTGGGGTACCTCTACTGCGTCCAGCAATTTCAATAGCAGCTTTTTGATCAATTTCAACTTTTAAAATTTCAGCACTTCTTTCAATAATTGTAGAAATAAGCTCTGTTGAATAATATTCAAGTCTGCTACTAATACCAAATCGTGCCCTCATTGGAGAAGTTAAAAGACCTGAACGAGTCGTGGCACCAACCAAAGTAAATGGATTTAAATTAATTTGAACAGTCCTTGCATTTGGACCAGATTCAATCATAATGTCAATTTTATAATCCTCCATTGCTGAGTACAAGTACTCCTCTACAACAGAACTTAAGCGATGTATTTCATCAATAAAAAGTATGTCTCTTGGCTGAAGGTTTGTTAGAAGTCCTGCTAAATCACCCGGCTTATCTAATACTGGCCCAGAAGTTGTTTTTACACCTGCATTTAGTTCATTAGCTAATATATACGCCAGTGTGGTTTTACCTAGACCAGGTGGGCCGTGAAACAATGTGTGATCTAAAGCATCACCTCTTTCATTTGAAGCCGCAACAAATATTCTAAGGTTTTTTAAAATAGATTCTTGTCCGACAAAATCATCAAAACTTAACGGCCTTAATGCTCTATCGAAATCTTGTTCTTCGGGGTTAAATTGTTCATTTGTCGGGTCTAAACTTTCATTCATTAAACAAAGATATCAATTTTCACTAGCCAAGTACAATCTGAACAACAAGCAAAAAAAAATTAATGCTGAAGTTCTTCTTCTCCTTCTTTTAATGGTATGTTTTGGGGAATAAAATCTTCATCGTGGCCAGGTTTAGAATAATCATATGCCCATCTGTGAACATGTGGAATTTTTCCATGCCAATTACCATGAAAATGTTCTATTGGAGCAGTCCACTCTAAAGTATTTGATTGCCATGGGTTTTGTTCTGTTTCTTTACCATAAAACATACTATGAATAAAATTATAAAGAAAAACAATTTGTGCGGCTCCAGCAATAAGAGCAAAAACAGTTATAACAACATTTATATTTGCTAAATCATCAAAATATGGAAAATTCGTATTAGTGTAATACCTCCTAGGAAGTCCTGCCATTCCGATAAAATGCATTGGAAAAAAGACACCATAAGCACAAATAGCAGTAACCCAAAAATGAATATATCCTAAATTTTTATTCATCATACGCCCAAACATTTTTGGGAACCAATGATAAACTCCCGCAAAAAGACCATAAAGAGCCGAAATACCCATTACTAAATGAAAGTGAGCTACTACAAAATAAGTGTCATGAACATTTATATCTAATGTGCTATCTCCAAGTATTATACCAGTCAATCCACCTGAAATAAAAGTAGATACTAATCCAATTGAAAAAAGCATAGCTGGGTTTAATTGTAAATTTCCTTTCCAAAGTGTTGTTATATAATTAAATGCTTTAACAGCTGAAGGTATGGCTATTAAAAGTGTTGTAAATGTAAATACAGACCCTAAAAATGGATTCATTCCAGAAATGAACATATGATGACCCCATACTATTGTAGACAAAAATGCAATTGCGAGAATAGAGGCAATCATAGCTCTATAACCAAAGATTGGCTTACGAGCATTTGTAGCTAAAACTTCAGAAGTTATTCCAAGCGCTGGTAATAGAACTATGTAAACTTCAGGGTGCCCTAAAAACCAAAAAAGGTGCTCATATAAAACTGGTGAACCTCCCTGATAGTGAAGTACTTCGCCTTGAATAAATATATCTGAAAGAAAAAAAGATGTACCAAAACTTCTATCCATAATTAAAAGAAGTGCTGCTGAAAGTAATACTGGAAATGAAACTATCCCTATTATAGCAGTAACAAAAAAGGCCCATATCGTTAATGGTAAACGAGTCATAGTCATTCCTTTAGTTCTAAGATTAATAACGGTTACAACATAGTTTAAAGATCCTAGAAGGGAAGATGCAATAAAAATAGCCATTGACACTAACCATAGTGTCATTCCAGTTCCAGAACCCGGCTGAGCTTGAGGTAGGGCAGATAAAGGTGGATAAACAGTCCAACCTGCTGCTGCAGGACCTGCTTCAACAAATAAAGAAGAAAGCATCAAGGTGCAAGAGACAAAAAATAACCAAAATGATACCATATTTAAAAATCCCGAAGCCATATCTCTTGCTCCTATTTGAAGAGGTATAAGAAGGTTAGAAAAGGTTCCACTTAGGCCTGCTGTCAAAACAAAAAATACCATTATTGTTCCATGAATCGTAACCAATGCTAGATAAACGTTTGGATCCATTACGCCATCCGGAGCCCATTTACCTAGTAAAATTTCAAAAATTCCAAAAGGTTTTTCAGGCCAAGCCAATTGAAGACGGAATAATAAAGACATTGCTATTCCAATAAAACCCATAAACAAACCTGTTATTAAATATTGCTTAGCAATCATTTTATGATCCTGGCTGAAAACGTACTTAGTGATAAAGGTTTCTTTATGGTGATGAGCGTGTTCTTCTTCTTTAGCGTTTATTGATCCTGTTGACATTTCTATATAAATTTATTGTACAAATTGAGCAAAAGTCTGTTGATTTTTTATCCATTTATTAAATTCTTGTTCTGTTTCCACTATAATTTTCATCTGCATATTATAGTGTGAAGCTCCACATACTTTATTACAAAGTAAAAGATAATCAAAGATATATGGCTCCAAAGCTTCCTCTCCATTTGCAATTAATTCTACACTATTAACTTTTCTAATTTCATTTATTTTTCTAACCTTAGAGATAATGTCAGGATCCATTCTCATTTGCTCAGTTGTCCTTATTGGAGTAAAAGCAAATTCAGTAATCATTCCAGGAACACAATTCATTTGTGCCCTAAAATGTGGCATATATGCTGAGTGAAGAACATCCTGTGATCGCATTTTAAATATTATTTCTTTACCTACTGGCAAATGTAACTCTTGAACAATTATATCATCAAGCCCATTTGGATCTGTAGCATCAATTCCTACGAGATTTTTTCCGTCAAAATCTTGAAGAAATCTCACATTAGCATCACCCAACACATTGTCTTCCCCTCCATACCTGGCCTTCCAGTTAAATTGTTGGGCGTAAAGCTCAACCATTAGGGCGTCTTCATTTTCTTCAACAAACATAACATCATTCCAAGTATATAATCCAAACAATATCAATACAGCTAAAACAATTGTGGGTATGATAGTCCATATTGCTTCAAGCACATCATTGTCGGCATAAAAAAATGCTTTTCTACTTTTTTCTCCTCTATACTTATAGCTGAAATAATGAAGTAAAGCCTGAGTTATAGTTTGGACAAAAAAGATTACAGAAAAAGTTGCCCACATTAAATTATCATACTCTGATCCGTGTTCAGAAGCAGCATTTGGCAGGAGAACATCTCCCCACATCCAAAAAGAAAATATAGTTAAACCATATACAAAAATTAAAAAAGCAAACATTAATTTTCCTTGAGTTTGGTTGTCACTGTCGTCTGCAATTTGACTAGACTGAACTTTTGGCTGAGAAAGTTCCAAAATTTTTGTCACCTGCCAAATTGATACAGTAACAAGTATAAGTAGTATTAATGTTAAAAATATAGTCATCCTATCTATTACTTATTTAATAATGAAAATGTTTGCTCTCGCCTAAAAATGGGTCTCCTGAAGCAAGCAAAGGTGCTTTTTCTAATGATTTAAAGGTGAATAGTATAAACAGTCCCATGAAGAACATAAAACCACCAATCTCTGGAATACCAAAATACCACTGATCTCCAACTGCTGAGGGCATAATCATATTATAAACATCAATATAATGCCCTAGCACAATAATAATTCCTGCCATTACAATCAAAAAATTATTTCTTTTATAGTCCCTATTCATCAAAACTAAAAATGGAAAGACAAGGTTCATTGCTAACATGCCGAAAAATGGCAAATTATAGTCTTCTATTCTTGTTATAAAATAGGTAACCTCTTCTGGAATATTTGAATACCAAATCAACATAAATTGAGAGAACCATAAATAGGCCCAAAATACTGAGCCTCCAAACATGAATAATCCCAGATTATGAATATGGCTAGCATTAACAAAATCTAGATGTCCTTCAGCTTTAAGATAAATAGTTACCAATGCAATTACGGTTATGCCAGTTACAAACATGCTTGCAAAAACATACCAGCCAAATAATGTACTAAACCAATGAGGGTCTATAGACATGATCCAATCCCATGACATCATAGATTCTGAATAAATATAAAAAACTAAAAAACCTGCAGCTAAACGAAAATTTTTCTTGTGATTTTTAAGGTAATCTCCTTTGTCTTGAGATATAGAAATTTTACGAGAAATATATCTATAAATATTCCATCCAAACATGTAAAATAAAGCTCTGACTAAGAACCATGTGGTGTTAAGATATGCTGATTTTCCTTGAATTAATTCGTCATGGGCAACAACTTCAGGGTCCATCCATATAAACAAATGATTTAAATGCATAACTGAAAGGACTAATATTATAAAAATAGTAATACTCCCAGGTAATAAGTACCCTGTAATACCTTCCATAACTCTGAATAAAACAATTGACCACCCTGCTTGAGCTGCTCTATTTATAGCATAAAATGCTAAAACTCCCAAGGGAATCATAAAAAAGAATAAAGCCGCCACATATAAAGCAGCCCATGGTCTATTTTGAAGTTGATGAAGTAAGTGCTCGCCATGATCAACCTCGTGTTCTTGTGAGTCAACTTTATCATTATGTTGGGAAGTTAGTGAGGTGGTATCCTCCTGATGAATTTCTGTACTACCCTCACTGTTGTGCCCAGAAGTTTTTATAGCGTGATCATCCTGATGAGTTTCTATAACATCTTGGTCATGATCGTCAGAAGAAGGTGATTCATGGCCTTCTTTGTGGTCTGAAACTGAAACCATGTCTTGAGCCTCGGAAACTGATGAAGGAGTGGATAAAAAACCGTAAGCAAGACCTAAAGCCCCAATTATAATTAGGGTTAATGAAGTATTTCTAATATTTTTTGTAAAAATATAATTCACTTTTTCTATTATTTTTTAATCAAATTTGATCTTAACATCATAACATGTTGAGCTATTTGCCATCTTTCTTTTGCATTTACCTGTCCTGCATGAGAGCCCATTGCGTTTTTACCATACATTAAAACATGATAAATACTTCCAGGTGTAATTTCACGATCTTTATAGCTTGGTATTCCCAAAAACTTTTCACGAGTCATTAAAATTCCTTGACCATCCCCCTTTTTTCCGTGACATACCGCACAATATATACCATATAATTCTTTTCCATTAAATAAATTTTCTTCATCTATTTCGATTGGAGATTTTAAATTAATCTTTGCCATTTCATAACCCTCATTTGTGTTAGGGAAATCATATGGGTCCCATCCTCTAGCGATAGTGTTTTTAACAGGGACCTGAGCTTCTATACCATTAAAAAAAGCTTCACTTTCAGCGTAAGTTTCATAACCAATAGGCTCATACATATTAGGGAAATACTGGTAGTTTGGTTTAGAAGGATGTGAACATGATTCTAAAAAAATCATGATTCCAAAAATCAAAACAAGAAATATTTTTTTCATGCTATGCTTTTTTTTGAATTACTTTAACTTCAATTGCACCAGTTGTTTTAACAAAATTAATAAGATCTTTCTTATTATTATCGATCAATATCTCAATTAAAAATTTATCATCAGTAGTCAGTGGATTTGGATTTTCTGCTTTTTTAAATGGCCATAATTTACTCCTCATATAAAAGGTAACAACCATTAAATGCGCCGCAAAGTAAACCGTTAACTCAAACATAATTGGAACAAAGGCTGGCATATTTTGTAAATAAGAAAAACTCGGCTTACCTCCAATATCCTGCGGCCAATCTTGAATCATAATATAATTCATCATAACTATTGAAACAATAAGGCCTATAAATCCATATATAAATGCAGTTATTGCAAGCTTAGTTCCTTCAAGACCTAATGCTTTATCAAGTCCATGAACAGGAAAAGGAGTATATACTTCTTCTATATGATGTTTTTTTTCACGAATATCCTTAACTGCTTTCATTAGCACGTCATCATCGTCATATAAAACATGTAAAACCTCGTTACCCATTAGCTTCTCTTATTTTTTTATAATTTTCACCAGATGATTTTAAAATTGATTTCACCTCTGCTTGAGCAATTACTGGAAAAGTTCTTGCATACAATAGAAATAAAACAAAGAAAAAACCAATTGTTCCTATAAATATTCCAATATCTACAAAAGTTGGAGAAAACATTGTCCATGAGGATGGTAAATAGTCTCTATGTAAAGATGTTACAATGATCACAAATCTCTCAAACCACATTCCAATATTAACCACAATTGATATAATAAACGAAAACATTATACTTGTTCTTAATTTTTTAAACCACATGAACTGAGGTGAAAAAACATTACAGGTCATCATAGACCAATATGCCCACCAGTATGGGCCAGTAGCTCTATTTAAAAATGCATACTGCTCATATTCAACCCCTGAATACCATGCTATAAATAATTCAGTTATATAAGCAACACCAACAATTGAACCAGTAATCATTATTACAATATTCATTAATTCAATATGCTGAATGGTAATATAATCTTCAAGGTTAGAAACTTTCCTCATTATTATTAATAAAGTATTAACCATAGCAAATCCTGAAAATACAGCTCCTGCTACAAAATAAGGTGGAAAAATTGTTGTGTGCCAACCCGGAATGACCGAAGTAGCAAAGTCAAAAGAAACTATCGTATGAACGGATAAAACAAGTGGAGTTGCTAGACCTGCTAATACAAGAGAGACTTCTTCAAATCGCTGCCAATCTTTAGCTCTGCCTGACCAACCAAAACTTAATAATGAATATATTTTTTTCTGAAATGGGCGCGTAGCTCTATCACGAATCATAGCAAAATCAGGTAAAAGACCTGTCCACCAAAAAACTAAAGAAACTGATAAGTATGTTGAGATTGCAAAAACATCCCATAATAATGGTGAATTAAAATTTACCCAAAGTGATCCAAACTGATTAGGAATAGGTAATGTCCAATAGGCTAACCATGGTCTGCCCATATGAATTATTGGAAATAATCCTGCTTGAATTACAGAAAAAATAGTCATTGCTTCAGCTGAGCGATTTATGGCCATTCTCCATTTTTGTCTAAACAATAGTAGAACTGCTGAAATCAAAGTTCCTGCATGGCCTATTCCAACCCACCAAACAAAATTTGTAATATCCCATGCCCAGCCAACAGTTTTATTAAGTCCCCAAACACCTATTCCAGTTGAAATAGTATAAATTATACAACCAACTCCCCATGCAAGTGCTGATAATGAAATACCAAAAACAATCCACCACAATCTATTAGCCTTACCTTCAACAGTAGAGGCAATATCTATGGTAACATCATGATAAGACTTATCTCCAAGTACTAGAGGTTTTCTTATTGGCGCTTCATAATGAGATGACATATATTTTTTCTTTTTTCTAAAATTATGTTTTATCTATATTTCTTACTTTAGTTTGGTACATAACGTTTGGCTTAGTACCCACACTCTCAAGCAAGTGATACATTCTTTCATTTTCTTTTAATTTGGAAATTTCACTTTCTTTATCATTTATGTCTCCAAAAACCATTGATCCATTTCCGCAGGCTTTTGAACATGCTGTTTGAAATTCTCCGTCTTTAACTTCACGCCCTTCCAATTTGGCATCTAAAATTGTTTTTTGAGTTTTTTGAATACAGAAAGAGCATTTTTCCATAACCCCTCTTGATCTAACAACAACATCAGGATTTAAAACCATACGACCTAAATCATTATTCATATGATAATCAAACTCATCATTTTTATTATATAAAAACCAATTAAACCTTCTCACCTTATACGGGCAATTATTTGCGCAGTATCTTGTCCCTATGCATCTATTGTAAGCCATGTGGTTTTGGCCTTGCCTCCCGTGAGATGTAGCTGCAACAGGGCACACTGTTTCACAAGGGGCATGATTACAATGCTGACACATAACCGGTTGAAAAACTACCTGAGGGTTTTCAGAGGCATTTTCCATTCCTTTAAAAGTTGATAACGCGCCTAGTCCAGAAATATTTTCTTTGGTATCATTATCAGAATCAAACGATTCTTCCGAGGAATAATATCGATCTATTCTTAGCCAGTGCATATCTCGAGATCTTCTGACTTCAACTTTTCCTACAACTGGTACATTATTCTCAGCATGACATGCAATAACGCATGCTCCACAACCTGTACATGAATTTAAATCTATTGATAAGTTGAAATGGTGGCCTATAGACCTATCAAAACCTTGCCACATGTCAACTTCAGGAGATGTAATTTTAGTTTCAATATGATTTTTGGAAACTCTAGGTACAGGGTTCCAATATTCTTTGTCTTTAGTATTAAAAATCTCAAGAGTAGTTTCTTTAACAATATCTCCTCTGCCCATTAGAGTGTTGTGTAGCTGAACACATGCAAACTCATGGTATCCTTCTGCTGGAGAAATTGAAACCTGCTGAACTTTATTTTGATTTTGGTAAAGCAGATAAGCATTAACACCACTTTGCATTTCATTTTTGAGGCCTATTTTTTTCCCATAGCCAAATGCTAAACCAACAGTTCCTTTAGCTTGTCCTGGCTGGACTAACACAGGAGTAGTAAGTTTTGTGTCTCCCATAGTAATAGTTGCATAACTTCCATTAAGAGCTCCGTTTGCAACATTAATGTTCTTGAGTCCAATTAATTCTGCATCTGATTTTGATACAGTTAAATAATTGTCCCAAGAAACTCTAGTAATTGGGTCAGGAAATTCTTGAAGCCAAGGATTATTGGCTTGCTGCCCGTCACCCATTCCTGTTTTAGAATACAAAATTAATGACATCCCCTTTTCTTTGTCGACACATAAAAAATTTGCCTTATTAATCATGTCTTGAAAGTTAACCATCTCTGCACTTTTAGTTGAACGGGATTTTGTAAAATATCCGTCATGTAGAGTTTTACTGAATGAAGTACCCGATAAAATATTGTCTGTCCAATACTTTTTTATAAAGGAATAGTAGTCCTCTTCTAAATCTAATATATCGATTAAAACACTTTGAAATTGTCGAGTATCAAATAATGGATGAATCGTTGGTTGAGCCAAAAGAAATTGATCTGTTTTAAACTCATAATCACCCCATGATTCAAGATAGTGTGGTAATGCTCCTACGAATTGAGAAACTGATGCTGTTTCGTCCATTTTTAAAGAAAAAACAGCTGAAAAATCTAATTTTTTTATTGCCTCTCCTAATTTGACTCCCTCAGATAAGTTGTATACAGGATTAACACCAACAGTAATTAAGCCCGAAATATCACCTTTGATCAAGTCTTTTACTAGCTGATTAACCTCACTTGAATTTCCTTGACGAATAAGTTTTGGGTGAGTGATGTCAAATGCGTCACTTTTAATTAAAGAGTTGATTGCCAAAACTAATTCTTGAGCATTAGTTTCTTGAATACCAGAAACTAATACTGCTTTATGCCCGGACTTCTTAATTTTTTTAATAGCTAATAATGCAGCTTTTTTATCATTTGGCTCTAATTTGCAATTAACTGGTTGATTGCTTAGTTTACCATAAATAAAAGCTAGAATATTTTTAAGACTTACAGGAGTAACAGGAATTCTCTTATCTGCATTTGCCCCAGAAAGACTCATGTTAGATTCAAACTGCATATGGTATGACATTTTAAACTTACCATTATTCTTTTTTGGAATTCTTCCATTTGAATATTCAACATCATAACCACCTCCCTGCCAATCTCCAAGAATATCTGCATCTATAGAAATAATTGTATCTGCTTTTGAAAAATCATAATCCGCAAGGCCTCTTGTTCCATAAATATTTTCATAAGCATCCAATGCGTAAGATTCAGATATGGTGTCATAAACTACATGCTTAATGTTTGAATACTTAGCTATTAATTTGTTTATTAGCTCCTGAGTTGTTGGACTAGCAAAAGTTTGGGTTAACAAAACTAAAGGTTTTTTACTGCTATTAAATAATCTTAACTTTTCTTTAAACTGAAGCATAAAACTGCCCCACTTAATGTCAGATTGATTAAATTTTGGACTCTTAAGACGAAGGGAATCATACATCGATAAAACTGAAGCATGAACTCTTGCATTTGCACTACCTAAAATTGGTGAATCTGGGTTGCTTTCAATTTTTATTGGTCTTCCTTCTCTTGTCTTAACTAATACTGAAGCAAAATCATATCCATCGGCTATTGCTGTTGCGTAAAAATTAGCAACTCCCGGTATAATTTGCTCAGGCTGAACAACGTATGGCACAGATTTTATGACTGGACCTTCACAAGCAGCAACAGTAGCGGCTGCAGTTGAAAATCCGATATATTTTAAGAAATCACGTCTTGAAGATGAACTATCCTCAATTTTTGAGTCATCCTTTTTAAAATCTTGAGGAAGTTTTTCAGGAAATTCATTTTGCTCAAGTTTTGCAACTATTGAATTATCTTGATCAAGTTGATCAATGCTTTTCCAATAAGTTTTATTTGTAGCCATAAGCTGAATTTATATTTCTTTGTTTAATAATGACATTTTCCACATTCTAAACCTCCCATTTGAGCAACAGTGAGTTTTTCAACTCCATATTTTTTTGATAATTCTTCATGAATTTTTGTGTAATACTCATTATTCTCAACTTTAACATTTGTTTTTCTGTGACAATTTATACACCACCCCATTGTCAATGGTGAATATTGATACATTATTTCCATTTCTTCGACAGGACCATGACATGTTTGACATTTCACCTCACCTACCATGACATGCTGTGCATGATTGAAGTATACGAAGTCTGGTAAATTATGAATTCTAACCCATTTTACTGGCTCAGTGTTTCCTGTATAAACTTGATTTTCTTCATCCCAACCTACAGCTGCATAAAGTTTTTTAATTTCTTTTGTGTAGAACTCTTTTGTATATCCATTATCAAGATCTTCTTCTCCATTATATTCAGCAATATTTTGATGGCAATTCATACAAACATTTAATGATGGAATACCAGAATGTTTGGATACTCTAGCGGATGAGTGACAGTATTTACATTCAATTTGATTAACTCCTGCGTGGATTTTATGAGAATAATGAATTGGCTGAACTGGCATATATCCCTGATCAACTCCGACTTGCATTAAAAACCCATAAGCATAATAAGCACTACTCAATAAAAGCAGAATCACGCTTACAAAAACAATAAATTGATTTTGCGCAAATGCTTTCCAAATTGGAACTCGTTTGGGTTTAGATGGAGGGGTTATATCAACACCACTAGCTATAGCTATTCTTAGTAAAGTTCGACGAACTGAGATTAGCATAAATATTAACATTATAAAAACAAAACCTAAAGCTCCAAGAATGATTTCATTTGCTATGCCCGAACTTAAATTTGAATTTGTAGTTTGATTCGAATCGCTTGCAACTACTGCTGGTGCGGGAGGGATGTAATCAGTATATGCAATTATATTATCTATGTCATCTGTGCTAAGCTGAGGAAATGCAGTCATTGCACTTTTATTATATTCTTCCCAGATTGCTACAGCCTGATCATCACCAGATTTTATCATAGCTGAACTATTTTTAATCCAACTATAGAGCCACTCTTTCTCATATTTTGTGGAAGCACCTCTTAAAGCAGGCCCAACTGCCTTTTTGTTTACTTTATGACAAGCAGCACAATTGGAGTTAAAAAGTTTTTTTCCTAAAACAAGATCGGGTTCCTGAGCAAATAGAAACTGCGAAAACATCGCAAAAACAAGTATAGAAGCTTTTAGAGGTAAAGCCAAGGTAATTAGGCTTAACTTTGACACAAAGAATGTATGATACGTTTTTTGCAAAATATAGTTCAAAATCTTGTGCAAAAGTAAGGCAGTTAGACCTTTTGCTAAAAGGTTTTTGGAGGTTTATAATACCAAATATATAATTTATATTGATTCTAAATTATATAGATGATTTATATATTTTTCTTGCGATGAAAATCATTTTTTCGTTCATTTGCTAAACACTCAAAAAAAATGAAATCTTTATTATTAACAGTTTTATTATCAATGACTTACTTTTTTTCTTGGTCTCAAGAAAGTTTTTTTAAAGTTGAACAAGATAGCTTGATTTCAAAATTGATATCATTAAAAACAAAAATAAATAAAGATATTTACGCTACTCAGTTTTACAATATTCAACTATTTAATGGAGAATATGAAAAATCATTGGAAATTAAAAAAAGTATACTTTTAAAATTTCCAGAGGAAATGACAAATCTTTCTTTTGAGACTCCAAACTATAAAGTTCAAATGGGCCCCTTTAGAGACTATAGGAAAGCCATCGATCTTTTGAAGTTGATAAAAAAAGTATATCCTGCAGCTTTCCTAATCGAACCAAAAAAACCTTTATAGTTTCTTTTTAACTGCTACTTCTTGGTAGAACTCAATCACATCTTCTGTTTTAATGTCATTATAGCCTTTTATTTGAAGTCCACAATCATATCCTTTTGCAACTTCTTTGACATCCTCTTTAAATCTTTTTAGTGAAGTTAAATCTCCAACATGAACAACAACTCCCTCTCTTATTATACGAACTCCAGATTTTTTAAGAATTTTTCCAGAGGTAACCATGCAGCCTGCAATTGTTCCAATTTTTGATATTTTAAAGGTTTCTCTAACCTCAGCATTTCCTAAAATTTCTTCTCTCATTTCAGGAGACAGCATCCCTTCCATCGCATCCTTAACATCGTTTATCGCGTCATAGATGATAGAATATGAACGAATATCAATCTCTTCTTTATCTGCAATCACTCTAGCGTTACCCATGGGTCTAACATTAAACCCTATAACGATAGCGTCAGAAGCAGAAGCAAGCAAAACATCCGACTCAGTAATAGCTCCAACTCCTTTGTGTATAATATTAACCTGTATTTCTTCAGTAGATAATTTTTGTAAAGAATCCGTTAAAGCTTCAACTGAACCATCAACATCTCCCTTCAAAATCATATTCAACTCTTTGAAATCTCCAAGAGCTATACGTCGTCCAATTTCATCAAGAGTTATATGTCTTTGGGTACGAACGTTTTGCTCTCTTAACAATTGAGTTCTTTTGGCAGCAATTTGTTTTGCTTCCCGCTCATCTTCTAAGACAGTAAAACTGTCTCCTGCTTGAGGAGCTCCATCAAGACCTAAAATTGAAACAGGGGTTGAAGGCAAGGCGCTAGTTAAATCATTCCCTCTTTCATTGAACATAGCTTTAACTTTACCACTTTGTTTACCCGCTAGAATATAATCTCCTATATTTAAAGTTCCATTTTGTACAAGAACAGTAGAAACATACCCTCTTCCTTTATCTAAAAAAGCTTCAACAACCGCTCCTTTAGAGCGACGATTCTTATTTGCTTTGAGCTCAAGTAATTCAGCCTCAAGAAGAACCTTTTCTAACAATTCAGAAACTCCTGTTCCTTTTAAAGCAGACACATCTTGTGATTGAACTTTTCCTCCCCAATCTTCGACCATCAAATTCATTCCAGCTAACGCTTCTTTAATTTTATCTGGATTTGAATTTTCTTTATCAATTTTATTAATAGCAAAAACTATAGGAACAGATGCTGCTTGAGCGTGACTTATTGCCTCCTTGGTCTGAGGCATAATGTCGTCGTCTGCAGCAATTACTATTACAGCAATGTCAGTTATCTGAGCTCCCCTGGCTCGCATAGCAGTAAAAGCTTCGTGACCTGGTGTGTCTAAAAAAGTGATTTTTTGACCATCCTTGAGCTCAACTGAATAAGCTCCAATGTGTTGAGTTATTCCTCCAGATTCTCCAGCTATGACGTTTTCTTCACGTATATAGTCTAATAAAGATGTTTTTCCATGATCAACATGCCCCATAACAGTTACAATAGGAGCTCTTGGTGAAAGATTCTCTTCTAACTCTTCTTCTTCTTCTTCAAGATTTTCTTCTAAATCTGTTTTAACAAATTCTACTTTATATCCGAATTCATCAGCAACTATACTTAAAGTTTCCGCATCTAATCTTTGATTCATAGTCACCATTATTCCTAGAGACATACAGGCAGAAATAATATCAGTTGAACTGAGCTCCATCAATGTAGCAACGTCTCCAACTGTTATAAATTCAGTAACCTTAATTGTTTTACTTTCAGCTTCAAGCTGAGCTATTTCATCTTCAGATTTTTCACGATGCTGAGAACGTTTATCTCTTCTATATTTTGCTCCCTTAGATTTATTTGATCTTCCTTGGAGCTTAGCAAGAGTTTCTCTAATCTGTTTTTGAACTTCTTCTTCTGTTGGCTCAACTTTAGCAACTTGAGGCTGACGATTGTTTTTTTGAAATCTTTTACCTGAGTTGGAAGTTTGATTTTTATTTGTTGGAGATGGAGATTCTTTACTTATTCTTTTTCGCTTCTTTTTTCTAGCATCCTCAACATTTTTTTCTTTTTGATTTACTTTATCTAAATTAATGGTTTGACCTGTTTTTTTGGGACCACTTAATTTTCGGTATTGAGTTTCTATTTTTTTATTGAGCTGAGCCTCTTCTGTTACAACATCCTGATCCTTTTTTTTGTCATTATTAATGTCAGGAATTGGTTTAACTGATTTTAAAACCTCTTCTTTGATTTTAGATTCTTTATTTTTATCTAACCCTGAAACATTATTTATTTTGGGTTGTGAAATTGATGGTTTATTAATTTTAGTTTTGTCTTTAGACTGTAAACCTGGATTTAAAGATTTTTTAACTTTTTGATCTTTCAAGTCAATTTTACCAACTGTTTTAGGTTTTTCTAGCTCAACTTTTTTTGCTTTGATTATCTCTTGATTTTTTATTTCAAGCTCTAACCTTTCTTTTTCTTTTCTTTCTTGAACTAATCTTTGCTGCTCTTTTTCTTTTCTTTTTTCTTCAGTAATTTCAGCCGAAGCGTCTTTTTTAGATTTATCAGTCTCAAACTCATCCAATAGACTTTGATAAGTCTCATTAGAAATTTTAGTTGTTGGACGTGCTTCAATCTGAATATCTTTAGAAGATAAATGTTCAACAGCTCTGTCTAGGGAAATGTTTAGCTCCCTCAGAACTTTATTTAATCGAATGCTTGCTTTTTCAGCCATAGATTTATTTGCTTGTCAAAGTTAAAAAAAAATAATAGCGTTTATTATCTAATATTATTCTTCAAATTCTTCTTTTAAAATTTTAAGTACTTCATTAATAGTCTCCTCTTCTAAATCGGTTCTTTTTAATAAATCTACTTGAGATAATTCAAGGATACTTTTAGCAGTATCCAGACCTGCTTTTTTAAATTCTTCAATCACCCAGCTTTCTATCTCATCAGTAAATTCTTTTAGCTCTACGTCTTCCTCCATACCTTCTCTATATACATCTATTTCATATCCAGTGAGTTTTCCAGCTAATCTAATATTAAACCCTCCTTTACCAATGGCTTTTGAAACTTCTTCAGGGTTTAAAAAAACTTGAACTCGTTTAGATTCTTCATCTATTTTTAAAGAGTTTATCTTGGCTGGACTTAATGAACGAGTTATGAAAAGTTGCAAATTATTCGTGTAATTAATAACGTCTATATTTTCATTACCAAGTTCTCTAACAATACCATGAATTCTTGAACCTTTCATGCCAACACATGCTCCAACAGGATCTATTCTGTCATCATAAGAATCTACAGCTACTTTAGCTTTTTCACCTGGAATACGAACAGCTTTTTTGATTGTAATCAAGCCATCGAAAACTTCAGGTATTTCTTGTTCAAATAATTTTTCTAAAAACATAGGAGACGTTCGAGAAAGAATTATTCTTGGCTTATTACCTCGAAGCTCAACAGAATCTATTACCCCTCTTATATTATCTCCTTTTCTGAAAAAATCATTTGGAATTTGACGGTCTTTTGGAAGGATAATTTCATTTCCATCATCATCCAGAAGAATAACTTCACGACTTCTAACATGATGAACTTCAGCTGTATAAAGATCTCCAACCCTGTCTTTAAAGTGATTAAAAACATTTGTACTGTCATGTTCAAATATTTTAGAAATTAAGTTTTGTCGCAAAGTTTGAATTGTTCTTCTTCCCAAATTAATAAGCTTAACTTCTTCAGAAACATCTTCTCCAACCTCAAAATCAATTTCAATTTTTTGAGCTTCAGTAAGTTCAATTTCTTGATTTGAATCTTCTACCTCTCCATCTTTAACAACAACTCTATTTCTCCATATTTCTAAATCTCCTTTATCAGGATTAATTATTATATCAAAGTTTTCATCTGATCCATATTTTCTCTTCAAAGTATTGCGAAATACTTCTTCAAGAATAACCATAAGGGTTACTCTGTCAATTAATTTTTCATCTTTAAAATCTGAAAACGAGTCTATTAATGCTAAATTTTCCATTCTGTTTACTTTAAAATTTTAAAATCACATTTGATTGAGCTATCTCTGAAAAACTCAAAGTTTTATCTTTTACTACTGTTTCTTTTCCTTTACCAATTTTTTTTGGTTGACGTTCTTTCCATTCAATCAAAATCTCACTTTCATTGACAGATTTCAAAATACCTTCGTGTTTCGTGTCTGTGACATCTTTTATAGATAGTTTTCTGCCAATATTTTTCAAATACTGCCTTCTCTTTATTAATGGTTCATTGGCAGCAACTGAGCTTACTTCAAGCCCAAAGTCTATAACATCTCTATCTAGATTGTGCTCTATAGCCCTACTGACTTTAATACAATCTTTGAGTGAAACCGAATCATCACCATCTAATACTATTTTAATTTTATTATCATTAGTGAAGTTTAGTTCAATAAGAAAAAGCCTTGGGTTTTCTTCCAAAGACTTACTTAATAAATTTTCAACTTGAACCTTAAATTTCATTTAAAAAAAAAGGGGACCATTAGGTCGCCTTTCAGAAAATTCCGTTTTGCACTGCAAATATAGGTTTTTTTAATAAAAATGCAATTCTGTTAAATAGTATTCTTTTTATACCTTTGTTTTTCTTAATTCAAGACTAGTTTAATGAGCTCCAAATTGCTTAATTCAGGAATAATTTTTTCAAAATACAAACTCAAAAATCAATCACCATTTGAAAAGCTATTCGATATTTTTAAAGAATTAATCACTCATACCTCTGGAGATTTTGATGAAGCAATTGATTGGTTGCGAGAGTTAGATAAAGAATATAAATTAACTGATGAAAATTACACTATAGATGATTTCATTGACGATCTTTTGAAAAAAGGTTTTGTAAAAGAAGAAGTAAATCCAAAAAAAGGAACTGGAGGAAGAAGTTTAACTGCTAAAACAGAAAAACTACTAAGAGAGCATGCTTTAAAACAAATTTTTGGCAAACTAAAAAAGTCTAGTCAAGGAAATCATAAGTCTAAAAAAAGTGGTCAGGGAGAAGAAACAACTGGTGAGTTAAAAGCCTATCAATTTGGAGATTCAGTTGAGAGAATTTCTATTACTGAAAGTCTAAAAAATGCTCAAATTCATTCAGTGCTTGGGGATATTGAATTGACTCAAAATGATCTGGTTATAGAAGATACTCAACATAAAACTCAAATGAGCACAGTCTTAATGATTGACATAAGTCATAGTATGATACTGTATGGAGAAGACAGGATTACTCCTGCTAAAAAAGTAGCAATGGCTCTTTCTGAATTAATAACTACAAGGTACCCAAAAGATACTTTAGATATAATTGTTTTTGGAAATGATGCATGGACTATCCAACTTAAGGACTTGCCGTATCTAAAAGTGGGACCCTATCACACCAACACAGTAGCTGGACTTGAATTAGCAATGGATTTACTTAGAAGAAGAAAAAATACAAATAAGCAAATATTTATGATAACTGATGGTAAACCAAGCTGTATAAAATTATCTAATGGAGATTATTATAAAAACAGTGCTGGACTTGACGAAAAAATTCTAGAATTATGTTATAATATGGCTAGACACGCAAGAAAAGTTCACATACCCATTACAACTTTTATGATCGCAAGTGACCCTTACCTTCAAAGATTTGTGAAAAAATTTACTGAAATAAACTTAGGCAAAGCATTTTATACTGGTTTAAATAATTTGGGAGAAATGATATTTGAAGATTATGAAAAAAATAGAAAAAAAAAGTTACGATAAATAAATATGAAAGAAATTATCACTTTAGAAGGGTTAAAGAAATCAGACTATAAGCCTAAAACCATTAGAGAAGAGTTAGCTGATAACCTGAAAGTAAATTTAAAGGCTAATAAAAAAAGTTTTAGTGGCCTTATAGGTTATGATAACACTGTCATTCCTGATGTCGAAAGAGCCATACTCTCTAACCATAATATAAATTTATTAGGACTTAGAGGACAAGCAAAAACAAGGTTAGCAAGAAAAATGATTGATTTGTTAGATGAATGGGTGCCTGTTGTTAAAGGGTCAGAATTGAATGATGATCCTTTAGATCCTATATCAGGTTTTGCAAAAGAAATTATAAAAAAAATGGGGGGTAAAACCCCTGTAGAATGGATGCATAGGAGTGAACGTTTTTTTGAAAAACTTGCTACACCTGATGTAACTGTTGCTGATTTAATAGGAGATGTTGATCCTATAAAAGCTGCAACTTTAAAACTATCATATGCAGATGAAAAGGTTATACATTTTGGGATGATTCCAAGAGCACATAGATGTATTTTTGTTTTAAATGAATTACCTGACCTTCAGGCTCGAATTCAAGTTGCCTTGTTTTCTATTCTCCAAGAAAAAGAAATTCAAATTAGAGGATTTAAATTAAGACTCCCTATAGAAACTCAATTTATCTTTACTGCTAATCCTGAAGATTACACTAATAGAGGAAGTATAGTTTCTCCTCTTAAGGATAGAATTGGATCACAAATTTTGACTCACTATCCTCATAATCGCTCCATAGCAAAAAAAATAACTAAGCAAGAATCAAAAAAAGCAATTTTAAAATCTAACAATATTCACATTCCAGAACTGGCATTTGATATTTTGGAGCAAATTGGATTTGAAGCAAGAAAAAGTGATTATATAGATTCTAAAAGCGGAGTTAGTGCCAGAATGAGCATAACATCATTTGAAAATTTAGTTAGTTGTGCTGAACGAAGAGCATTAATTAATAACGATGATAAGACTTTCATTAGACTAACTGACTTTTCAGGTGTTATTTCATCCATAAATGGGAAAGTAGAATTAGTATACGAAGGCGAACAAGAAGGTGCGGAACAAATTTCATATTACCTTATTTCTCAAGCAATAAAAACTATTTTTCCTGAATTATTTCCAAAAATTGAAAAATTAGAAAAACCTGATTCAAAAGCTCCTTATGATAAATTATTGGCTTGGTTCTTTAATGACAACCAGCTATATATAGATGACTGTTTTAATGATCAAGAATATAAGAGTACGTTAGATGGTATAAAGCCACTAAGTGATCTTATAAAAAAATATCAACCAGACATTAAAGAAGAAGATAAATATTTTGTAATGGAATTTTTACTTTGGGGGCTTGAAGCTAATAAAAAATTAAATAAATATAGAAGTCTAGAAGGATTTGAATTTAAAGATAGCCTGGGGAGCTACATAAGTGGTTTATAATGTTAGAATCTTTCTTTAATTTCAATTATAACCCCTATTAACAAACATACAAATACAGTCGCTATCACAATTCCACCTACACCCATTATTAACAATTAAAGTTTTTTTGTTGGCCTACTAGGGCTCGAACCTAGACTCTTCTGGACCAAAACCAGACGTGTTACCAGTTACACCATAGGCCATTTTGGATTGCAAATTTAACCGAAACATTCCATCTTCCAAATAAATCATCCGATTTATGATTTATTTTTTAATTTTTATTCTTTATCAATACTTATATCTTTTTAAATTATGGTATTTGTTATTAATCCGTATTTTCGTGATCCAAGAATTAATTAATGAAAAATAAACCTTTTGCTTTTTGGAATAAGATTTTTGGGTTATTAGTGTTTTTAATTGCACTCATAACATACAGTCTCACTGTGGAGCCTACTGCAAGTTTTTGGGACGCAGGCGAATACATCTCAACTGCTGCGAAATTGCAGATAGGACACCCTCCTGGAGCCCCGCTTTTTCAAATGATTGGAGCCTTCTTTGCTTTATTTGCTCCAAATCCTGAAAAAGTTGCCCTTATGGTGAACTTGATGTCTGTATTATCTAGTGCATTTACAATTTTATTTTTGTTTTTAACAATAACACTGTTATTTGATAAAATCTTTAAGTTTGAGACTTATAAAACTTTAATAGATAAGTTTACTTTTTTTGGTAGTGCTACTATTGGAGCTCTTGCACTTTGTTTTTCGGATAGCTTTTGGTTCAATGCTGTAGAGGCAGAAGTCTATGCAATGGCAACATTAATTTTATCAATTTTATTTTATTTAGCGTTGAAGTGGGAAAAAGAAATGAATACACCAAGAGGAGACAAATGGCTTCTTCTAATTGCTTTCTTAATAGGGCTGTCTTTTGGTGTTCATTTTATGGGACTATTAACCATCCCTGCAATTGGTATGCTTTACTATTTTAAAAACTATAAAGAAATAACATTAAAGGGTTTTATAGCCGCAAATATTATATCAGTAACCATTCTGCTTTTTATTTTTAAGCTTCTTCTTCCTTTAACTCTATCTTTCTTTGGGAATACTGAAGTTTATGTAGTAAATGAAATTGGTCTTCCTTTTAATAGCGGAACTATTATTGCAGCATTTATTATTATAAGTTTCTTCTATTTTTCTCTAAAATATACTGAAACAAAAAAATGGGTTAATACTAACACAGGACTACTTTGTATTCTTTTTATTTTGTTAGGGTTTTCTTCATGGGTAATGATTCCAATTAGAGCTAATGCCAATACAGTTATAAATGAAAATTCACCATCAGACGCAAGGTTACTTTTAGCATATTATAACCTAGAACAATATCCAGAAACTAAACTATTCTATGGCCCTTTTTTTTCCGACATGTATGTTGGTCAAGATGATGACAAACCATACAAAGATGATAAGCCCAAATATGAACGCGATGAAAAAATAAACAAGTACATTATTGTAAACAATTGGAAAAATGCAAGAATAAACTCAAATTCAAAGCAAAGTGGTCTTTTACCAAGACTATGGAGTACTGAACATGCCGGTAATTACATGAATTTTACAAAGCCTCTTGATTTTAAACTTGATAATCAATATCGTTCAAACGAGGCGTTAGTTAAAAAAGTAAATGATTTCAAATATGATGCAGAGGACGGAAAGTTTTCTGGAGAGGATTATCATGATTTTTTTAAGAAATTTGGTCGTTATTTAATAATTGAGAAGCCCTCTTTTTTAAGCAACCTACAATTTCTTTTCGAATATCAAATTGGCTATATGTATTGGCGATACCTTATGTGGAATTTTACTGGAAGACAAAATGATGTTGCTGGAACTTATACTCCTCTTGATGGAAATTGGATTAGTGGAATTCCTTTTATTGACTCTATAAGGCTTGGAAATCAAAATGAATTAAATAACGATGCGCTTAATAATAAAGCAAGAAACACATATTTCTTTTTCCCTTTTATATTAGGGTTTATTGGTTTATTTTATTTGTACAGGAAAGATCCCAAAAAGTTTTGGGTTCTTTTGTTGTTTTTTCTTTTTACTGGACTGGCCTTAAAAATATATTTAAATGAGCGCCCATTTGAACCAAGGGAAAGGGATTATGCTTTAGTTGGATCGTTTTATGTCTTTTCAATTTGGATTGGTATTGGTGCTTTATCATTAGTGAATAATCTCAAAAAATACAACGGATCAAAGTTTTTAAAACCCATAATTACACTTTTATGTTTTATTTGTGTTCCATTTTTAATGGCATACCAGAACTGGGATGACCATGATAGATCAAACAGGTATACTGCCCAATCAATAGCAAAATCTTATCTGTCATCAATTCAAGAAAATATTGGGGCTATTATTTTTACAATTGGAGATAATGATACTTTTGCTCTTTGGTATGCTCAAGAAATTGAAGGATATAGAACTGATGTTCGCACAATTAACACAAGTCTTTTGGCCACTGACTGGTATATAGACCAGACCAAGAGAAAAACATATAAAAGTAATCCTATAAAGTCTCAACTTAAACATAAGCTATATGCTTATGGTGTAAGGGATTATATAAAATACGAATCTCTAACTGATTCATTAAGATGGGATATTAAAGATTTTATTAATTGGGTAGCTAGTGATGATGATAGAACAAAATTCAAAAGTTTAATTACTCAATCTGGGGGAAGTCCAAGTGATTATCCAAAAAATACGCAAGAGATGGTTTTTTATCCAACAAACAAAATACGCGTCTCGGTAAATAAAGAAAATGTTTTAAAAAGTGGAATTGTTTCATTGAAAGATTCTGATATGATTGTTTCACATATTGACATTGATCTCCCTAAGACAGGCATTACTAAAAATCAATTATTAATGCTTGACATACTAGCTAATAATGACTGGACACGACCTATATATTTTACCGGAGGCAGCTATGAAGCTTCTGAATACATCTGGATGAAAGAATACCTTCAATTGGACGGGTTAGTTTACAAGTTAGTCCCCATAAAAACTCCTTTAAGTCTTAATAATCCATATTTAATGGGCAGAATTGATAGTGATTTAATGTATGACATCGTAAAACAATGGAGCTGGGGGAACTCAAACGATCCAGGAATTTATCATGATCCTGAAACCAGAAAAAACAGTATAAGCTTTAGAAGCAATATGGCTCGGTTAGCTGAACAATTGATCTATGAAGGGAAACCTGAAAAAGCTAAAGAAATAATTGATCTTGCCCAAGAAAAGATGCCACTAGATAAATTTGGATATTATAGTCTTTTGGTTCCTTTTATTGATAATTATTATAAAATTTCAGAATTTAAATCGGCACAAAAATTAGTTAAGCAAATTTCTAATAAATATTCTGATCGTTTAAATTACTTCTCCTCTTTGAAAACAGATTTTCAATATGGAATGGGAGAAGAAATTGTTACAGAAATTGAAAGATATAGAACTTTAATAGAGGCAATACTGGTAAATGAAGATCTGGAAATTTTACAACCAGAAATTGATAAATTTATACTATCTACTCAACCATTTATTTTTCTATATGGAGAATATGACTATTACACTGCTTTATATGATTTAGTTGACGGCTATTATATTGCAAAGGCAGATGAAAAAGCACAAAAAATAGCATTAAAAATATTAAGTGTTTATAAAAAAAGATTGAATGTTTTTATTAGTCTCTCTAATGAAAATAAAATCAGGTATACAGATCAAATTAAAAATGAAATTTTAGATTTCCGCTATTTTACTGAAATGATTCTTTTAAGTGATAAAAGTGAGTTCTCTAAAAACATAGAAGCAGAATATAACTCTATTGTTGATGAATTTAAAAAATAAAATTTAAATGTGATCTTTAATTAGTCCTATTAATGTGTTAGCGTCTTGTTCACCTGATTGTCTCCAAAGCATTTCTCCTTCTTTATAAATCATTAAAGTAGGTAAAACCTTAACTCTAAGAGCTTGAGCAAGTTTCTCGTTTTTATCTGAATTTATCTTAATTACTTTAGCGCTATCTCCCATTGCAGCAGCAACATCTTTTAAAATTGGGTGCATTGCAGATGACAAATTGTCAACCTCATTGTAAAACACCAATAGCAAAGGATGGTTGTCATCTATTAATTCGCCAAATTTAGACATCTTAGTTAATGTTTAAGACTTTAAGGCAAAAATAGTTTTTTTTTAGTTAAACATCAATTTTTCTCTTTTTTAGAGTAATGACGGTTATTTCCGGCCACATTCCAACTCTTCCTGGATATGCAAGATATCCAAAGCCTCTATTAACATATAGATACTGTTTAGCTTTTTGATAAAGTCCTGCAAATTCTGGATAACGCCATTTAATTGGACTCCATTTTATCCAGCCTGGAATATCAATTCCGAATTGCATACCATGAGTGTGTCCACTAAGAGTTAATGGAAAAATAAAATTATGTGGAACAACTTGATTATTCCAATGAGAAGGATCATGGCTTAATAAAATTTTAAAATCTGCATTAGAAACACCTTCAATAGCTTTATTTAAATCTCCAGATTTTTTAAATCCTCCTGCCCCCCAATTCTCAACACCAATTACAGCTAGCTTTTCTCCATTTTTAATTATAAAATCATTTTCATTTAGTAATAATTTGAACCCCATTTCATTTTGAATTTTTTTAAGGTTATCGAGATTATTAATTTTGTCTTGATCATTATCCCAATTCATATAATCTCCATAATCATGATTTCCTAAAATTGAATATACTCCATGTTCAGCTTTAAGGGAAGAAAATAAATCTTTCCAGGGGTTCAACTCCTTAGATACATTATTTACTAAATCTCCAGTGAACATTATAACATCTGACTCTTGTTTATTAATTAAGTCTATACCATACTTTACTTTTTCGGGGTTATCAAAACTACCACAATGAATATCAGAAATATGAGTAAGCTTAAACCCGTCAAATGAAACAGGAAGATCATCAAATTCCAACTCATAACTGGATACCTTATAATTATATTTTCCTCTATACATTCCATATAAAAGAGCTCCAAATGGTATAGAGGCTATAGTAAGTGTTATTTGAGAAATAAACTTTCTTCTTTGGGGAAAAAAATCTTGTCCAGTTATGCCTTGATTAAAAAATGAATATAGGGCCTGGGGAAATCTTATAATGTCTTCAAAAATCAAACCAATAATGATAATAAATTGAAAAACGAATAGTGAGATAAAAAACCCAAGAGAATAACTAATCATATGAGTGAAGCCCTCAGATCTGTCATAGTTTATTATTTGAAATATAAAATTTACAATAATTAAAAGAGATACATTTATATATAAAATCCTTAAATATTTATTTTGTGAAAATGTTTTAATGCATTGAAAGGAATACCATTGAGTTAAACCTATAATAAGAATAAAAAAAATCCATCTGTAAAACATAAATAGAGTAAGGTTAAATTAAAAAACTAGAATTAACTAATTTGTTGAGATAGCTTATGCGCTTTACCGTCAGACAAACTAGCTATAAAACATGTTGAATTTAGTAAGGTTTCATATAAATCTTGACCTACAATAGGAACTCCGTCTGGCACCAATCTTAAAATTAACTTATCATAACTACTCATTTGATTGTTAAAGCTATTTACAGCAGCTGTTACAAAAGCTTTTAATAGTGAGGAAATAACTTTATACCCTACCACCTCTTTATTAGTTACCTCTTGAGACTTATATATTTTTTCAACACTTAAACCAATAATGTCCTCTATCTGAGCTTTATATTTACTCTTTTCCATAAGAGCATAAATAAAAGTACCATTTAAAATTTTAGATTCATTTTCGTTAAATATTCTAACAGCGTCTTGAATAAGTGTATTAATTGATAGGGCTCTTAAATAGCTTAATCGCTGAGATCGATTTGTAAGACTATTGTATTTTTTTGTATCAATAGTTTCTCTAACAAGATTAATTAAATACTCTAATGCATAATCCTCTGAGATAAGGCCTAAATTTATTCCATCTTCAAAATCGATAATAGTATAACAAATATCATCTGCAGCTTCAACTAAAAATGCTAATGGGTGTCTATGGTAATGTTTGTTATTATCAAGTCCTAATTCCTCCGCTATTGACTTAAAAAATAATTCTTCTGACTTAAAATAACCATATTTTTTGTGAGCTACATGACCTGAATTAATCTCCGGAAAACTTCCTTTTGGGTATTTAGTATAAGCTCCAAGAGTAGCATAACTAAGTCTTAATCCTCCTGGAATTCCTTCCATTGATTTAGAAGCAATTCTAAAACCATTTGCATTACCTTCAAAATAAATGAGATCATTTTTTTCTTGGCGAGAGAGTTTATCAATATATTTTTTACCATAACCGTGTTCAAAAAAATAACCGATAGCTTTTTCACCACTGTGGCCAAAAGGCGGATTACCTATGTCATGAGTCAATGATGCAGCAGCTACAATTGCACCAATATCATTTGGCTGGTATCCAAAAGTTTGATTTAATTGAGGGTATTTATTCAAAATATGTTTTCCGGCTAACCTTCCAATACTTCTTCCAACCACAGAAACCTCAAGGCTGTGGGTTAATCTTGTGTGAACAAAATCCGTCTTTGAAAATGGTATTACCTGAGTTTTGTCTTGAAGACTTCTAAAAGAGGAGGAGAAAACAATTCTATCATAATCAACTTCAAAGCCAAGACGAGTTTCATCTTGTTCAATTCTTAATCTTTTATAGTTATCCCCAAAACGCTTTAGTGATAGTAACTGTTCCCAATTCATTAAAATCTTTTTTTAAAAGTATGAATAATGAAAGAGAATTTCATCATTAATTAAATGCTAAGTGAAGTAATTTTTGTTAACAATAAATTAATAAACAAGATGTGATTGATAACAATTAAGTAAAGTCTAACCTAATTGTTCTAAATAAGTTTGTGGAGTTAATTAAAATTTTAAAAATGAAAAAAAACATTCTATCTTATATAACTTTAATATCATTAATTATAAGTTCATGTGATAAAGACACTGAGCTTTTAACAATTCCAGAAGAAATTATAACTGAAATTGCAAATACAGCTGCAAATGCTGCTGCCAATGCAGTTCAATCACAAATAGAATCTGCTTTAGCCTCTAATACTGCTAATGAGCCAATAGTTAACTCTGTTCCTGAAACCATAGAGCACTCTGGATTGATAACTTCAAATGAAACTTGGCTAAATTCTTCAATACATATTTTAGTTGATAAAGTAGTTGTAACTGATGGAGCTATTTTAGATATTCAAGAAGGTACTGTAATCAAAGGTCGAGCCTCAAACACTCCTGAAGACGCATCAGCGCTTGTTATTGCAAGGGGAGGAAAAATTTATGCACAAGGAACAGAATCTTCTCCAATTATTTTTACTGCTGAGTCTGATAATATAAATGTTAATCAAATAGGAGGAGAAAATCTTACCTCAAATGACTTTGGACTTTGGGGAGGATTGATAATTTTGGGTAAAGCTAGAATTTCTGTTGATGGAGATGCAATTGAATCTCAAATTGAAGGAATTCCAGCTGAAGATACTTTTGGTCTTTATGGAGGAGTGGATGACACTGACAACTCCGGTGTATTAAAGTATGTTTCTATAAGACACGGTGGGGCAAATATTGGGGAAGGAAATGAAATTAATGGACTTACATGTGGAGGGGTAGGAACTGGAACCTCAATATCTAATATTGAAGTTTATGCTAACCAAGATGATGGAATCGAAATGTTTGGAGGTAAAACTAATATTACCAATGCTATTGTTTGGCATGTAGGCGATGATGGTTTCGATACAGATCAGGGCTACTCTGGTACATTAAACAATTTAGTGTATATAAGAAATAATGACTCCTCAGCTACCGAAAGTGGAGATCATGTTATGGAATTAGATGGAGCTGAAGGATCTTATCAAGCTTCTAATCCAACTTTTATGACTTTATCAAATATTACATATAAAGCAGGAGCAGATGAAATAGCTGACTTACGTGATGGTGTTCGAGCTAAAATATCTAACCTGTATGTTTTTAATATAAATACAGGAGCAGATATTGAAATTGATGAGACTAAGGGTTCTGCTAATTATGATTCTGGATTAATACTTTTTGAAGATTTCGAATTTAATATTGGGACAACTCGTCTAACTCTAGATGATATAGTTTTGGATAAATCAGGTTCTTCAGATATTCCAATAATACAATCCGATTTCTCAATAGTTACTAATCAATCAAATGGACAAGGAGCTGATACATCAGTGTTTACATGGACACTTGCTAAACAAACCTCAAATCTTGACTTCTAAAAAAACATTGGAACGGATCCTTTTTTACTATAGCTGGTTTTTAAGGGTCCCAAACCACCTTGGTTTTACCAAGGTGGTTTTATTTTATTTAAACATGAAAAAAATATTTATTTTCTTAGTTCTTCTTTCAAATTTAATAATTGGTCAAACTTCTGAAATCTATGGAACAATAAAAGATAAAGACTTTCAAGATGTACTTCCTTTTGCAAATATTTTAGTAAGAGAAACTATGGAGGGTACAACCTCAGATTTTGATGGCTTATATCGTTTAGAACTTGCTCCAGGATCATACACTGTTGAATTTAGTTTTATTGGTTATGAAACTATCGTAGTTACAGACGTTATTTTAGAAGAAGATCAATCAGTTGAGGTTTCAACCTCTCTTAGTATTGCTTCTCAACAAATGAATGAAGTGATTGTGTCCTCCAGTGTCTTAAAAAATACCGAACAAAATATTCTTAGTGTTCGAAAACGATCTGCTAATTTATTAGATGGTATTTCTTCTCAAAATTTTAGAAAAATTGGCGCTAGTGACCTAGCAAAAGCTGTTAAGAATGTTCCAGGTGTTTCTGTTCAAGGAGGAAAGTATGTTTATGTTAGAGGGCTAGGTGACAGATATACTAAATCAATAATTAATGGTGTTGATATCCCGGGACTAGATCCAGACAGAAATACTATTCAATTTGATATTTTTCCAACAAGCGCTATTGATCAAGTTATTGTTTTAAAGTCATCTTCAGCAGAACTTCCAGCTGATTTTACTGGTGGAATTGTTGATATTATAACAAAGGATATTCCCTCTGAAAAGATTTTGTCTTTATCAGTTTCTACTGAGTTTAATCCAAATATGCATTTTAATAATTCATTTTTGGAAGCCCAAAAATCTAATTCTGATTGGTTAGGTTTTGACGGTGGGCTTAGAGATATTCCTTTTGACATAAATCGAAGAATTCCGCTAGCTGTTGAAAACAACTCCAAACTGTATAATATTTCTAGCAGCTTTAATCCAATTTTAAAAGCTAAACAATCAAAAAGTTTAATTGATTATAATGTTAATTTATCTTTTGGAAATCAATTTAATTTATTTGGAAAGTCTATTGGTTATATAACAGCTTTTTCTTATTCCAAGGACTTCAGGCATTATGATGATTTTATTTCTAATTATTATTTGAAAAACTCGGATAAGTCCATAAACAAGTTAAGGTTAAGCGAAAGTTTAAATGGAGTTTTAAGTCAGGAAAATGTTTTATTAAGCGGTTTGGCTGGGATAAGTTTGAAGGGAGAAAAATCTAAATATAAATTTCAAATATTACATCTTCAAAATGGAGTTACTGCATCAGGTTTATACAACACAGGAAGTTATATTTATTCAAGTAATACTCAAATTAAAGATGTTCTCGACTATAATGAAAAATCAGTAACAAATATTTTAATATCTGGTAAACATTACTTTTTTGATGGAACCTTAACTGCCGACTGGAAGATTTCTCCAACAAAAAATAGTAATCAAGATAAAGATATTAGATATACACCCTTTAGGCTTGAAGAAGGTGAATATTCAATTGAACCATCTGAGACTGGAGATCCAGCAAGAATTTGGAGAAATTTAGAAGAAAGAAGCTGGGTGAATAAACTTGATTTTATTTTTGATTATTCGTTGATGAAGCGTAAAGCAAAAATGAAATTTGGAGGCTTCTATTCATATAAGGATAGGGGCTTTGGTATCAATACATTTTTTATCAAATTTAGAGGAAGAGTAGCTGATATAGCTACTGGAAACGCTAATCTAATTTTAGCCCCATATAATCTTTGGAATACGGATGATTTTCTTGGTAGTTATATTTTAAATGGCTCTGGTCCCGCATCAATATACAGCAGTGATCAAGAAGTCTCAGCTTTTTATTTTTCAAATGAGTTTAACATGTCAAAATCTCTTAGGCTAGTTCTAGGTATTCGCTATGAAAACTATATTCAAGAATTTACAGGTATTGATCAAAATGATATTTCTCTTCGTGATGAAGCCATAATAGACACAAGCGATTTATATCCATCCCTCAACCTTATTTATAGTATAAATGAGAATACTAATATTAGGGGTTCTTATTCGAAAACTATTGCTAGACCTTCATTTAAAGAAGCATCAAATGCAACGATTTTTGATCCAATAAATAACATTGTTTTTCTTGGAAATTTAAATTTAAAGCCATCTTATATTCAAAATTTTGATATTAGATATGAAAAATTTGGGGGACCAGGAGAGTTATTTGCCGTAAGTGCTTTTTATAAAAAATTTAAAGACCCTATTGAAATTGTAACTTATAGTGTGTCTGCTAATGACAACTTTCAACCTAGAAATGTTGGCAGTGCTCAAGTTTATGGATTAGAATTTGAGTTTAGAAAAAAAATATCTGAAGTTTTTAATCTTAGATTTAACTCAAGTTTAATTGAAGCTCGTCAAAAATTGGATAAGTCATCAGGAGGTGAGTTTGAATCAAGACAAACTAATCTTAGGGAAGGAGAGACTATGAATGACTACAGGGACCTCCAAGGACAATCTCCATATTTAATTAATTTTGGATTAGATTATACTAAAGATGACATAAGTTCAGGTATATATTTCAACACTCAAGGAAAAACTCTTCAAGTGGTTGGGATTGGATTCTCTCCTGACATATATACCATGCCTTTCAATAGTCTAAATTTTACTTTTGAAAAAAAGATAGGCTCCTCTAAAAATCAAACTTTTAGAATTAGAGTGAAAAACATTTTAAATAATACTCAGAGAAGTGAATTCATTTCTTATCAGGCTGGTTCAAATTATTTTCAAAATAAATTATCTATTGGAAGATCACTTTCTATCGGATATGGAATAAATCTTTAATAAAGAAATGAAAAGTTAACATTAAGGAAACATTAGAAAAATAATTAATCATGATTTTTGTCTTAAAACCAGCTATAAATGATTATAAGACAAAAACACGTGTTTTTTTGTGTAGTATTGGCTACATCTATAAGTCTTAAAGCACAACAGATATCTGCACCAAAATTTGGAAAAGGGCTAATGAATATTTCAGGAAAAGATAGTACGTGGAGTATGAACTTTTCTGCAAGAGTTCAATATCTGACATCTACGACATGGCAAGAAGAAGATGGTTCTTATGCAGGGCCAGAGTCTAATTCTTTAATTAGGAGGTCACGTCTTAAATTTAAAGGTTTCGCATATCACCCAAGTCTTACTTACAAAATTGAATTGGCATTGTCAAATAGAGATATTGCAGGCGGCTCAAGTTTTACCTCAGATGCTCCTAGAATTATTTTAGATGCAAGTGTTAAATGGAACTTTTACAAAAACTGGAGTATTCAGTTTGGGCAAGCAAAGCTTCCGGGTAATATTGAAAGAGTTATTTCCTCTTCAAAACTAGCTTTAGTTGATAGATCACTTCTTAATAGTAAATTTAATATCGACAGAGATTTTGGATTACAGTTAAAACATAAGTTTAATTTAAATGAAAAATTTATTGTAAAAGAAACGTTTGCTATTTCTCAAGGAGAAGGAAGAAATGTTTCCAAAGGAAATATTGGTGGACATCAATATACTGCAAGACTTGATTTGCTCCCTTTTGGAAACTTTAAAAGTGATGGTGATTATGAAGGGGATGATATTCGAAGAGAAAAAAAACCTAAATTGCTTATAGGAGTAGCATATGATTATAATAATAATGCTGTTAAAACAAGAAGTAATATGGGTTCATACATGACAACGGATTATGGTATGTTTGAGACAGATATCAAAACATTTTTTATAAATTCTCATTTTAAATATAACGGATTTTCGTTCATGGGGGAATATGCTGATAGAAATACAAATGATGCTTTTTCAAAAAATAGTGATGGTAGTCTAACAGGAGATCTTGTTAGTGTTGGATCAGCCATTAGCTTACAGTCTGGATATGTTTTACCTTCAAATATTGCAATTACGGGTAGATATACAAATATCAACTTTGACAAAATCGTAACAAATAATAATGATATCACTCAATACACCCTAGGCCTCTCAAAATATTTTGAGAAACATAAATTAAAAATTCAATCAGATATGACATATGAAGATTCAATGTTTTCTGATGATAAAATATTTTACCGCTTACAATTTGAAATTCATTTTTAAAAAAACACTATGGAAAACTTATACTTAATATTAGTAATTGTCTTAGCAGTTTTGGCTTGCGGAGACTTAGTAGTAGGGGTTAGTAATGATGCTGTTAATTTTCTAAGTTCAGCTGTAGGCTCTAAAGCTATTTCATTCAAATCTATAATGATTTTAGCAGGGCTAGGTGTAGCATTTGGAGCCTTGTTTTCTAGTGGTTTAATGGAAGTTGCCAGAAAAGGAATTTTTAATCCTGGTGAATTTTATTTTGATGAAATTATGCTAATTTTTACTGCAGTAATGTTAACCGATATATTATTGCTAGATTTCTTTAATACAATTGGAATGCCTACTTCAACAACAGTGTCGATTGTATTTGAGTTATTAGGTGCAGCTGTTTTTATGTCACTAATTAAAATCAGCTCCACAACTGGAGATTTATCTGATTTGGTTAATTATATAAATACAAGTAAAGCTATTCAAATAATATCTGGCATAGTACTTTCGGTAGTAGTTGCACTTTCAGTTGGAGCAATTGTTCAGTGGATATGCAGGTTTTTCCTGACCTATGATTTTGAAAAAAATGCAAATTGGATTAGTGCGCTGTTTTCAGGAATTGCATTATCTGCAATCACATATTTTATTTTAATGAAAGGAATCAAAGGCACTCCTTATGCAGAATTAAAATTTGATATAATTGGAGGAATGAAGATTAAAGACTTTATTGAGCTTGAAGTTTTAAAAGTAACATTAATAAATTTTATCTTTTGGTTTGGATTATCATTTTCTTTAATCCAGTTTTTTAAAATCAATTTATATAAATTGATTATTTCTGTAGGAACCTTCGCTCTTGCTCTAGCTTTTGCTGGAAATGATCTTGTTAACTTCATTGGAGTTCCTATTGCAGCTTATCAATCATATGAAGTTTGGGTTGTCTCTGGTTCAGCTGCCTCAGATTTTGGAATGGGAGTGTTGGCAACAAAAGTTGCTACTCCAACTGTTTTTTTAGTTCTTTCTGGTTTTATTATGGTACTTACTTTATGGTTTTCTACAAAGGCAAGAAAAGTGCTAAAAACAAGCTTAGATTTATCTAATCAAGGATATGTAAAAGAAAGGTTTCAGCCTTCATTGTTTTCTAAATTAATTGTTAAATTTTTTCAAAGTTTATCTGATATATTAACTAATATTCTACCTGAAAAAGTAAATAAAAAAATAGAATTGCAGTTTTCAGAATCAACTACTCATGATAAAATGGTTAATGACCCAAATGCACCTTCATTTGATATGGTAAGAGCATCCGTAAATTTAACTGTAGCTGCAATATTGATTTCTATTGCTACCTCTTATAAATTGCCTCTTTCAACAACCTATGTGACTTTTATGGTGGCTATGGGGACTTCACTTGCTGATAAAGCATGGGGAAGAGATAGTGCAGTATATAGAGTGTCGGGTGTTATAAATGTTGTTTTTGGATGGTTTTTAACTGCAATTACTGCATTCTTTGTTTCAGGAATAATAGTTTCATTAATTCATATAGGGGGTGTTCAAGCTATAGCAATTATTTTATTTATCATTCTTGTAATCATTGGTAAAAATTTCATAAAGCACAGAAATGACGAAATTGAAGTAGACAAGGAGAAAATTCTTAAAGCTGAGAGTAAATCAATGAAAGGAGTTATGGATGAAAGCTCTGGTAATATTATAAAGTTCTTTAAACGAGTAGATGTAGTTTATGGAGCTTTAGTTGATGGGCTATCTAAACATGACTTAAAGTCGCTAAAAAAGGGTAAAAAAAATATAAAAAGACTTGAAAATGAAGTAGAAGATCTTCGTGAGAATATTTTCTATTTTATAAAGAATTTGAATGAACCGAGCTTGTCTGCAAGTAATTTTTATATTATTTTGTTAAGTTATATTGAAGACTTGGCCAATGATCTTGATTATATAATTTCAAAAAGCTATAAGCACATTGATAATGATCATGAAAAACTCAAGTTGTCTCAAATAAGAGATTTAATAGAAATTCATGATTTCACTAAGTCTATTTTTAAAAACTCAATGGAAACTTTTGACAATAATTCTATTTCTGATATTGAA
>Ga0114994_10000207_pt1 | contig 35833 bp, 28 predicted proteins | sample ArcticOcean_MG_C_9_FD_87043 | JGI IMG/M metagenome (GOLD analysis project Ga0114994, IMG submission 87043) | Marine microbial communities from western Arctic Ocean - ArcticOcean_MG_CB2_152 | ecosystem: Environmental > Aquatic > Marine > Oceanic | place: Arctic Ocean: Canada Basin | collected...
TTATGGTTATGAATTAGTACCAACTTCAGATAGACAACCCGGAGATCTTCTACAATACTATTATAAAAACGGAGCAGTTGATAGAAAATTTCATATGGGTATATATGTTGGAGATAATAATTATGTGGGAGATGGATCTCCTAATGATCCAATGTCAATTAATAATATTTATGAATATAGTGATGGTACAACTAAAGAACCATTTAACGTATATAGAAAAACAGAATTACCTAATAAACAAAAAGGTGGAGAAAAATAAATAATAAAACGTTAGGAAGTTATGTAAATTTCTATATAACTTTGCAACCAAAAAGAATAACCTATGTCAGAATTAGATCCACTAGAGGAACACGAGGAGTATACTGAAACAGAATTACTAGAGGCAGAATACCTTCTTCTAGACAAAGCATTTAGAACATCATTTGCTTTAATTGTAGGAAAAACAACACTTAAAGTAATCCTATCAGAGGATGAAGGTGTTATATTAGCACATGATCCTGACTCACCATTAGATACAGTAAGAAATATGAATAGTTTACAGAATATGATGGACTATTTTATTGAAGAAGAAGAATATGAGAAGTGTGCTAAAGTGAGAGACATTATTAACCTATTTAAACCAAATGACACAAACTAATATTAAAAAAACACCACCTAAAGGTTCAATTAAGTTTTCCGTTACCTTATCTGATGAACAAAAAGTAGCTAAAACAAAAATATTAGATAGTCCATTTAACTTTATCATTGGTAAAGCGGGAAGTGGTAAAACTCTTTTAGCGGTTCAGGTTGCATTAGATCAATTCTTTAAACGTAAGTATAATAAGATCATTATTACTAGACCAACCATATCTACAGAAGATAATGGGTTCCTTCCTGGATCTGAACGTGAGAAAATGGAACCATGGTTAGTACCTATAAGGTCTAATATGAGAAAGGTTTACAATAAACCAGAGATACTTGATAAAATGGAGAATGATGAGGCAATTGAATTGGTTTCATTGGCACACTTTAGAGGACGCACCTTTGATAATGCAGTAGTTATAGTAGATGAGTTTCAAAACTTAACTAGAGGTCAATTAGCAATGGCTATTGGAAGATTAGGTAAGGATTCTAAGATAATCTTCTGCGGTGACTCATATCAGATTGATTTAAAGGATAAGAACTGGTCTGCATACCATGATATGTCTAAGTTAATAAACTCTAAGTTTGTAAACAAGATAGTATTAGAAGATTCACACAGACATGCAGCAATAGATGAATTATTAGAATTATTAAACGGGTATCACTAAAAAAAACTATGGCAGAATATAAATGTAAGGATTGTGGGGAAACAAGAACTCTTCACAAAAGATCAATGGTTATGAGAGAAGGTAAACTAGTAACTAAACAAGCAGAATGTGATTGTGGTACTTTTATGGATCAGATTATAACCAAAGAATATGAAGGTATACCAGACATCCAAAGAAATGAATTGAATACTGGACATAACAGTGGTGGATAAATAATTTCTTTTAAACTTTTAGTATTTATTTAAACTTTTTTTGTATCTTTGTATTATAATAACTAATACAAAAAAAAATATCATGGCTAAAAAAAGTACGGAGAATGTTTCTCCAACAGACGATGTAAATGGATTAAATGAAAAAGAAATGGAGGCTAAAAAAGCTGAAATTACTGTTTGGTACAAAGATAATATCAAACACTTAAAGGTCCAAAAAGAATATGAAGAATTATTAAGAGATATTGAAAAGTTACGTGCAGAAAGATTACAAGCACAACAATTTATTTCTCAAACTATGGCTACACAACAGCAAGAAAAACAAGCTGAAGATATAGCTGCAGCAAATTCAGCACAAGCTCAAAGACAAGCAAGTGAAGCAGGACAAGAGTGGAATCCTACTATGGATACTGCTCCACCTAGGAAATTAAAGACAAATGTCTAAATATACTACTGAACAACTTAAGAGAGCGTTAAGTTCAAGAAATTATAAGTTTTTTGAATCTGGTGCGTATAATCTTAATATTATTGGTATTAGAAACTCTGAGACTGAACATAAAGTAACAAATAGATTTGATGATCTTATTACTTTATCATATAAAAATGATAAAGGTGAATGGCAGTATCATGAGTTTAAATGTACAACTGACCCTGGAACTCATTGGGTAGAGAATGTACTAAATGAAGATGGTGTTGCTATTCTTGTTCCTGGACAATACTCAAAGTCTCATAAGATTAGAAAGCATCAAGGTAAATATGATGCATTAGGTCAACAAAATCCTGTAAGTGTTTATAGAGATAATAACAGAGATGATATTTATCAAATGAATACTGAGAGTATTGATACTGGTTTATTTGGAATCAATATACATAGAGCTACAGCAAAAGTTGGTAAAACTTCTACTCAAGTAGATAAATGGTCAGCAGGATGTCAAGTAATTGCGTCTAATGATGATTTTAAACTATTTATGAAGATTTGTAAAAAAGCTAGAGATATATGGAGTAATAATTTTACTTATACATTATTAAATAGTAAAGAGATACCTATATCATGGCTCTCGTAAATACAGTAGAGAAAAGAATTAAGATGCAGAAGGATGGTGTGATTAAATATCAGATCATCACCTTCTGTTTTCTTAATGCTTTACAGTTAAGTAATTCTGATTTAGAATGTCTTCTTGAGTTAGCTAAAGTAGGTCCTACTAATATTACTGATTTCTGTAAATATGCATCTGAACTAAAAATATTTAAGAGCCCTCAGTCTGTAAGAAATGCAATTCAAAAAGCAAAGAAGAAGAATCTAATCATTATGGATAACAAGAATATTATTATAAATCCAAATATGAAAGTCCAAACAGATGGTACAATACTATTAGACTTTAAAATACTTGGAACAGATAATGAGATTAGAGGATAAAAATACACATCTTAATCCTAAATCTTATAAGGATTTCTTTAAAGGAGTAGCTGAAGAATGTGAGGTACATGAGGATTTAGTAAGTGAGTTAATAAGATTTTTTTACAGTGAGGTTAGAACCAGTTTAGAAAATCTTGAATTTACACGTATGCAGTTACCTAATCTAGGAACTTTTATATTAAGAAAAGGAAGATTAGATAGAGCAATAAAAAGACACAAGGATATGTTGGGTAATATAGAAAAGACAACATATGTAGGATACGGTAATCATCTCCCTCTTAAAGATAAATTAGACAAGATGGAGAATGCATTAAAAAGAGTACAAAAAGAAATAACAAATAAAAAAACCTGGAAAGATGAAAATAAATAAATTACTAAAAGGATTAAAAAATATTGATCATATAGTTGATGGTATTAAAAATAATATGTTCAAAAAAGACTGGATTGAAGATATTGCTGATCATAGATGGAAAATATGTAAGGGATGTGATCAATTAGATACAATAGGAGGTAAATGTGCTGCCCCTGGAACACAACCATGTTGTGCGGACTGTGGATGTAGTTTAGCATTTAAAATGAGAGCATTATCTGCATCATGTCCAAAAAATAAATGGAAAGCACATGTAAATGCAAAACAAGAGGCTGAGATTGTGAGGAAACTCAATAACCCAAAAAATATAGCGGATAATGATTCTAACATTAATGTACAAAGATAATGGCTGTAATATTTAAAGAGGATGGGCATATATATGAGAGTTTAGATGAAAATCTAGATAAAGATAAAATTAAATGGACTAGTGTTACAACTTTCATTAGTAAATTTAAACCTGCGTTTGATGCTGAAGCTATATCAAAAAAATCCTGTAAGAATAAACGTTCAAAGTGGTATGGTCTTACACCAAAAGAAGTTAGAGATATTTGGAAGAAAGAAGGTGAGAGAGCTATTGGATTAGGTAATTGGTATCATAATGAAAGGGAGCAAGGAATACTTGATTTTAAGACTATAGAGCGTGAAGGGATAGAAGTACCAATCATAAGACCAATAGTTGATAAGAATGGTATTAAAATAGCTCCTAACCAAAAGTTAGGTGATGGAGTATATCCAGAACACTTTGCATATTTAAAATCTGCATGCATATGCGGACAGGCTGATCTTGTTACAATAGTAAATGGTAAAGTAAACATTACAGATTATAAAACAAACAAAGAAATAAAGGAAAAAGGTTTTACAAACTGGGAAGGTGTAACTTCAAAAATGTATAAACCTTTATCTCATATGGATGATTGTCATTTAAGTCATTATAATATACAATTAAGTTTATATATGTATATTATATTAAAGCATAATCCAAAATTAAAGGCAGGTAAGCTTATTGTGCAGCATGTAAAGTTTGAAGAAGAGTCAAAAGATAAGTACGGATACCCAGTAACTAAATATATTAATGATGAGCCAGTACTAAAAGAACTTAAGATGTATGATTTACCTTATCTTAAAGATGAAGTTAGGGCGTTAATAATGTGGCTTAAAGAAAATACAGTATGTTAATAAAATTATTTGATATATCAAACGGTAAAGTAATACCAACAGAACATTGTTATACATTAAAGTTCTTAAAAGCAATTATGGATGAATATCCTGATACTCATTTATCTGTATTTCAATATTTATTTTATATGAGTTGTCCTGATCCAGATCTTAATCCGTTCTTTAATGTGCTTGAAGCAGATAAAGAAGAACTTATACTAGATGAAATTGATATGAATGAATCATTAGAATGTCCAAAGATAATGTATGCCTTAGATAAATGTGCTCAATTATATGAAACTCCAACATTTAGAGCATATAAAGGTATTAAGTCCATGATTGATAAATTAGCTAAGTATATGGAGAATACACAAATAGAACATGGTAGGGATGGTAATATTAATTCTCTTGTTAGTGCTGCAAAGAATTTTGATGCAATAAGACAATCATTTAAAGGAGCATATAATGATATGAAAGAAGAACAAAAAAGCTCTGTCCGTGGAGGGCAAGGATTAGCATATGATCAATTATAATAAATAAAAACTAAAAAAATGGCAGAAAAAGTAATTCCAATTGGACACAAGGTTCTAATTAAACAAGTTAAAGCAGCAGAAACATATGGAGATTCAGGAATTTATATTCCACAGACTTCTCAATCACAACAACTTAAAGCTTATGTTGTAGCTGTAGGAGATGGTGTTCAAAGTATTGAAGAAGGAGATTATATACAATATAATGAGCATGCTAAACCGGTACTTATGACACATGATAATGAAGCTCATTTGTTAATTGATCAACATGACATATTAGCTATAATTGTGAATGTATAAAATCATTCCTACATATCAAGATGGTATATGGACTACAACTGAGTTTCTTACTATAGAGGATTTTAGGGAGTTCATTAGTTCTATATTTTCTGAACCTGGTATGTATAAGTTTGATGAGACCTCATTATTATTTAACCAAGAAGCTAAAAGATTTAATGCTCAAGGATTTTATTGTGATAAACCTATGAGATCAAAAGATTTTATGGTATATTGGGAAGATCAAAAAGATAAATGTAGACAAGGAGTAATATATAAAAATAAAAACGGTACTTGGTACCTAAGTAGAGATTATTATATGTGGTTAAATTTCTTACCTATATTTGATAAGGAAGAAAAACATTATGGATTTGCAAAAATTAGAGATGCTCAATATCATATGGCTTTATATGAAATCATGGCTGAGATTAACTTTAAGCATGTTGCAATACTTAAAAAACGTCAAATAGCATCTTCATACTTTCATATGGCTAAACTTTTAAATCAGTACTGGTTTGAAGAAGGATCTATATGTAAGATAGGAGCATCACTTAAAGATTATATTAATGATAAAGGATCATGGAAGTTTCTTGAAGAATATAAAACATTCCTTAATGAGCATACTGCATGGTATAGACCAAGTAGTCCAGAAAAAGTATTACTATGGGAACAAAAAATTGAAGTTAGAATAAATAATAGAAAAACATATAAAGGATTACGTTCCAAAATCCAAGGTGGTTCTTTTGAAAAGAATCCAACTACTGGGGTAGGTGGACCTTGTACTTTCTTCTTTCATGAAGAAGCTGGTATTGCTCCAAAAATGGATATGACATATGAGTACATTAGACCAGCAATGTCATCTGGTATGATGACAACAGGAATGTTTATAGCAGCAGGTTCTGTAGGAGATTTAGATCAATGTAATCCTTTAAAGAAGATGATACTAAATCCAGAAGCGAGTGGTATACTTGGTATTGAAACAGATTTGATGGATGATAAAGGAACTATTGGTATAGCAGGATTATTTATACCAGAACAATGGTCTATGATACCTCATATAGATGAGTATGGTAATTCAGATATTGAAAACTCACTTAAAGCTATTCATTCTGAAAGATCTGCATGGAAGAATACCCTTGATGCTGAACAGTATCAGTTAAGGATTTCTCAAAAACCTGTAGATATTGCTGAAGCATTTGCATATAGAAAAGAGTCAGTATTTCCACAAAGTTTCTTAACAAGACAAATTAGAAGAGTTGAAGAGAAGGAATATTCATATGAACTAATTAAATTAGAAAGAGATCAAGATGGTATTAAAGCATCAACCTCAACAAAACTACCTATAACAGAATTCCCTGTAAATAAAAAAAGAGAAGATAAAACAGGGGTATTAGTTGTGTGGGAAAGACCTATAGATGATCCTGAATTTGGAACCTACTATGCATCAGTAGATCCAGTTTCAGAAGGTAAGACAACTACATCAGATTCATTATGTAGTATTTTTGTGTATAAGAATGCAGTAGAAGTTACTAAAGAAACATCTGAAGGATTAGAAACTTTTATTGAAGGAGATAAAATTGTAGCATCTTGGTGTGGTAGATATGATGATATAAATAAAACCCATGAACAATTAGAATTAATTATTGAATGGTATAATGCCTGGACATTAGTTGAGAATAATATATCTTTGTTTATTCAACATATGATTGCAAAAAGAAAACAAAAGTATCTTGTCCCTAAACAACAGATTGTATTCTTAAAAGATCTTGGATCTAATAATAATGTATTTCAAGAGTATGGTTGGAAAAATACAGGTAATCTTTTTAAGAGCCATTTAATATCTTATGCTATAGAATTTATCAGAGAAGGTATAGATGAAGAACTTGATAAAGAGGGAGAAGTACTTAGTGTTCAGTATGGTGTTGAAAGAATACCTGATAAAATGTTACTTACTGAAATGTTACAATATTTTCCTGGATTGAATGTGGATAGGTTAGTAGCATTTGCAGCTTTAGTTGCATTTGCAAAGATCCAACAAGGAAATAGAGGCTATGCAAAAAGAAAAGAACGGGATAAATCACTAGAACCCTTGGATAACTCAAAGAAATTTAGTAAATTAAGTATAGGAGCTTTTAGGAATATAGGAAGGAAAAAATCTACAGGAGGACGCAGGAATAGATCTGCATATAAAAATTTAAAATAATGTTTGAATATATCACAACAAGCACATATCCAATTGGACACTTTTACTATGTATATGTGGAAGACTATAAACAAATAATAGACACAGAATACTATGAGGGTACTTAATGCAATGCAGCTTAAAAAGGGAGCCAAAGCTAAAGGCTCTCCTGTTAATGCTTCTTTAACACAACCTGTTCAATTTATATCAGCCAAAGATAAAGATGATGACTGGAAACAATGGAATATGGATTGGCTTGAAACAAGAGGTCTTGACTATCTTAATAAAAATGCACGTAAAGTATTAAAAAATTATAAACTTGCAAAAGGAATAATTGATAAAACTGATTATATAGTTGAGGAAAATAATGAGTATAGAGATTTACTTGAGGTACTTACTGAAGAAGATAGTGGTGCATTAGAATTAAAATTCTATCCAATTATACCTAATGTAGTTAATGTATTATCCGGAGAGTTTACAAAAAGATTTCATAAGGTCCAATTTAGAGCAGTAGATGATACTTCATACAATGAAATGCTTGAATCTAAAAGAGCATTAATTGAAGAGAACTTATTAACTGACGCATATAATAAGTTAATGATGGAGATGGTTCAACAAGGAGCTGATCCAGAGTCAGAGGAAGTTCAAGAACAGTTATCTACAGAAAACTTAAAATCATTACCTGAGATAGAAGATTTCTTTTCTAAAGATTATAGAAGTTTAGTAGAAGAATGGGCTACTCATCAATTAAATATTGATGAAGAAAGATTTAAAATGAATGAGCTTGAGGAGAGAGGTTTCCGTGATATGCTTATTTGTGATAGAGAATTTTGGCATTTTAAAATGAACGATGATGATTATGAAGTAGAGTTATGGAATCCTGCTTTAACATTTTATCAAAAGTCTCCTGACTCAAGATACATATCAGATTCTAATTTTGTAGGTAAATGTGATATGCTTACTGTTGCTGATGTTATTGATAAGTATGGTTATTTAATGACTGAAGATCAGCTATATTCAATGAATCAAATACACCCTGCTGTAAATTCAAGATATATGGTAGGAGGTCAACAAAATGATGGATCATATTATGATGCTACAAAATCACATGACTGGAATACACAGGCACCAGGATTAGCATATAGACAATACATGAGTAATCCTGCAGTTAATCCAGGAGCTGGTGGTGATATTGTTAATTGGATTCTTGGTGAAGGAGATGATATACATACATGGGGGGATGGAGATATGTTAAGAGTTACTACAACATATTGGAAAACACAAAGAAAAGTTGGTCACTTAACTAGACTTACATCTGAAGGAGATATAATACAAGAAATAATTGATGAAGAATATAAGGTTACTGATAAACCTATATATAATACAAGATTATTTAAACAAAAAACAAAGGACAATCTTATTGAAGGTGAACATATAGATTGGATATGGATTAATGAAGTATGGGGTGGTGTAAAGATAGGACCTAATGCACCTACTGCATGGAGAACTGATTCATCAGATGAACTAGCTCCTATATACTTAGGTATTAACCAACCAGAAATAGGAAGAGTACAATATCAATTTAAAGGAGATAATTCTTTATATGGATGTAAACTACCTGTAGAAGGAAGAGTATTCTCTGATAGAAATACTAGATCCACATCACTTGTTGATCTAATGAAACCATATCAAGTAGGATACAATATGGTTAACAATCAGATAGCAGATATATTAGTTGATGAGCTTGGGACAGTAATTATGTTTGATCAAAATGCTTTACCACGTCATTCAATGGGTGAAGACTGGGGTAAAAATAATCTTGCTAAAGCATATGTTGCAATGAAAGACTTTGGAATGCTTCCTTTAGATACATCTATTACTAACACAGAAAATGCCACTAACTTTAATCATTACCAAACATTAAACTTGGAACAAACAAATAGATTAATGTCTAGGATACAATTAGCTAATCATTTTAAAACACAAGCGTTTGATGCAATTGGTATTAATGCACAAAGAATGGGTGCCCCGGTTGATCAACATGCAACTGCTACAGGAGTAACACAAGCTATGCAACAATCATATGCTCAGACAGAACAATACTTTGTACAGCATTCAGATTATTTAATGCCTAGAGTACATCAAATGAGAACTGATCTAGCTCAGTATTATAATTCTACTAAACCGTCTTTAAGGTTATCTTATATGTCTTCAGAAGCAGAAAAAGTTAATTTTACAATTAATGGTACTGAATTATTAATGAGAGATTTTAATATTTTCTGTACTACTAAGACTAATCATAGAGCAACATTAGAGCAGTTAAAACAAATGGCACTTACAAATAATACTACAGGAGCAAGTATATATGACTTAGGTAATGTTATTAAAGCAGACTCAATTGCAGAAGTAACTGACATCTTAAAAGATTCTCAATCTAGACAAGAGAAAGAAAAAGAAGCTCAAATGCAACAACAACAACAAATGCAAGAACAGCAAATTCAAGCACAAACTGAACAAGCTGAAAAACAAAGAGCATTTGAAGCTGATAAACTTGAACAAGAAATTCAAAAAGATATAACTGTTGCTGAGATAAGATCAGCTAGTTATGGAGCTGGTGTGGATATTAATGAAAATAAGCAAAATGATTTCCAAGATGCAATGCAAGATATACGTAAGAGAGATGAGTATAGAGAGCAAATGAATTTTAAAAGAGAGACGGCAATAACTAAAGATAATAATGATAAGTCAAGAATCCAGATTGAAAGAGAAAGATTATCTGCTCAAAAAGAAGTTGCTAACACAAATCTACAAATTGCAAGAGAAAATAAAAACAGATATGATACTAAAAAGACTTCTAAAGATAAAGAAAAGAAGAAGAAAAAGTAATCATAGCTATATACTGCAAAAAATCAACAACTAACTATCAAATTTCTAAGGTTTATTAAAAAAATCTTAGTATATTATATATGTAATAACCAAAACTAAAAACCAATTAATTATGTTAGACGAAAAAAATATGGAAGAAACACAGGTAAAACAAAATGTAGAAGTCAACTTAGATGAGATCTTTAATGGAGCTCCAGGTGCTGATTCTATAACTTTACCTGAGAAAGAAGTTAAGAAACCTAATCTCTTTTCTAGACCAGAAAATGTAGATTTATCTTTTATTGATGAGGAAAATACTGCAGAAGTTACTACTGAAGAAGAAGTAGATACTACTGAGCCAGTTGTAGCAGAAAAAACTGAAACAAAAGAAGTAGTAACTAAAGATGAGATTGATGACATCTTAAATGATGGATTAGAATTAGCAGAAGATGAAGATGAAAAATCAACTGCTAAAGGAAGAAAGAGAATTGAAGGAATGTCTGATGTCTTTAAGAAGATGATTGAGAATGATGAAATTGTTCCTTTTGATGATGGTAAAGAGTTAGATGACTATACTGCTAAGGATTGGAAAGAACTTATCCAAGCTAATATGGATGAGAGAGGTAATAAGGTTAGAAGAGAGACACCAAAACAGTTTTTTGATAGTTTACCTAAAGAATTACAAACTGCAGCTAAATATGTAGCTGATGGTGGACAGGACCTTAAGGGTTTATTTTCTGCATTATCACAAGTAGAAGAAACAAGAGAATTAGATATAAATACTGAAAGTGGTCAGTCACATATCATAAGAGAATATTTGTCTGCAACAGGTTATGGATCTGCTGAAGATATTCAAGAAGAAATAGAAATATGGAAAGATTTAGGAAAGTTAGAAAAACAAGCTTCTAAATTTAAGCCAAAGTTAGATAAGATGTCAGAAGCTGTTGTAGCAAGGAAGTTACAAGAACAAGAAGTAAAACAAGCTCAACAACAAAAAGCATCTGAAAATTATATGTCTAACGTATATAATACATTAAAGGAAGGAACATTAGGAGAAATGAAAGTTAATAAAAAAACTCAATCAATGTTATATAATGGATTAGTTAATCCTGCATATCCTTCAATTAGTGGACAGAACACAAATTTATTAGGACATCTATTAGAAAAGTATCAATTTGTTGAACCTAACTATACTCTAGTATCAGAAGCATTATGGTTACTTGCTGATCCAAATGGATACAAGTCACAAATAATGACAAAGGGTGAAGCAAATGCTGTTGAAAAAACAGTAAGAAAACTTAAAACAGCACAATCTAATAGAAATGCATCTTCAACTGGATTATCTCCAAAAGAATCTGCACCTACTAGTAAGAAGAAAACTTTATCTAGAGGAAATAATATATTTAAAAGATTTTAACAACAACAACAATTATTAATTAAAACAAGAAAATGAAATGGCAACACCAGTGTTAAACAACGGTCTCTTTTTAAGAGACACTAATTACTCTGCAAGTTCACATGTTGATTCATACCACTTAACTAATATGCTTGGTAACGCAGAACCAATGGACATGGGTCCAGTGGATTTGTGGGCAATGACGCAAAAGGTAGAAATGCCTTTATACCAAATGGCATCTTTCGGTGGGAAGAACACAATCATGGTAGACAACGCAAGAGGAGAGTACAAGTGGCAAACACCTGTATCTCAAGAACTTCCTGTATCTATGGGTATCCAAGATACTTCAGATGTAGGAGGAACAGTAAGAGGGGTTGATGGAGCAACTTTCAAGATCAAATTATCAAGAAGAGAATTTGGTCATGGAGACATCATAACTTATGACAAGTATAATGGTTTAGAGATGTACATTACAGCTGATGATATTATTCAGTTAGGAGATGCATACCTATATACTGTACAACTTGTAAACAATGCTTCTGCAGTAGGTCTTAAAGATATGTATCTTAAAATGGGTACTAAATTCTTTAGAAAAGGATCTGCAAGAGGTGAATACGGAGAACGTTTCTCTGATATTACAGTTCAGAATGGATTCAGAGAATTCTACAATTTTGTAGGAGGAGCTGAAGCACACGTTCACTATTCAATTTCATCTAGAGCAGACTTAATGCTTAAAGGAGGAATGAATGCTGATGGTACTGTACCAGTTACTGAGATCTGGAGAAACTTTGATACTAATGTTGATCCGTCAATTTCTTCTATTGAAGACATTGCATCAATCATGGGTAAAGAATATGTTAAACGTGCATTTGATAATGGTACTCTTTCTAGAACGTTCTTAACGTCTATGGAGGCTGCTCACTTATCTAAAATTGCTAGTGACATTGAAACTTACTTAATGTGGGGTCATGGTGGTAGAGTTAGACAAGACGGTCCAGATGATATTAGATTATCAGTTGGTCTTTGGAAACAATTAGACAATTCTTACAAACGTGTATATAACAAAACTGCATTTAGTTTAGATATGTTCAAAAATGAACTGTATAACTTCTATGTAGGAAAAGTTGACTTTGATGGACCAGATCCAAAACGTCAATTAGTTGTACAAACAGGTATTGGAGGAATGCAATTAGTTAATGCTGCAATTGCTGCAGAAGCTAATGGTGCTAATGGTATGACTACAAATGCAGATAACATTGGAGCTATTACTGGTTCAGGAATGGATCTAGGATTTGGATTTGCTTATACTAGTTATGTTATTCCTTTCTTAGCTAATGTTAAGTTTGTTTTAAACCCAGCGTTTGACAACTTACATACTAATGACATTGAGAATCCTTTAGTAGATGGTAGACCATTGTCTTCATACAGCTTCATCATCTTTGATGTAACTGACGAAGGTAATGATAACATCCACTTATTGAAATTATCTTGGGATAACCAATTAAAATGGTTCTACCAAAATGGTACAATGGATTACATGGGAAGAACTCAAGGGTTTGCATCATCAGGTCAATTTAACGGTTACCGTGTAATGATGACACAAACAATGCCAGCTATTTGGGTTAAGGATCCAACTAAAGTGCTTAAGATTGTAATGAAGAATCCTATCACAGGAGGTTCATTTTAGTCAATAACAATATGAATGAAGGGGGAGTTAACGCTCCCCCATTATTCTTAAACCAATAATTACTAACAAAACCATAAATTAAAATGAGTACATCAAACAGTAGGGGATTTAATAAAGATCTAACAATAATAGAAAAGTATCAGGACAACAAAAGTAGTGCTGTTGCAATTCGTCCATATTTCAGTGAACAAACTGAGAACATGGGATTAGAAAAATATAACATGACATTATTTGATGGAGTATTTCATCATGAAAGTTTAGCATGTTTAGAACAAAATGGTATTAAAAGATACATAACTGGTTTAAATGAATTTGATCCAGCTGTAAAGAAATTACCACCAGCAGAAAAAGCTGCCAAAATAAAAGAAATTAGAACAGTTGTTGCAACACTAGAAGCTGAGTTAGCAACAAATGTACTTGATATAGAAGATAAGGATTTCTGGTCAAAGGTTGAAGTGCTAAGACCTGACAATAGTGAATTCTGGGATAAGATGTCAATTAAAGTTGGTAATGAACCTTTGTTCCTTGATCCAGCAGTTGATGCTTATGATATGATAAAAATATATGCAATAGAAGCAGGTGGTTTTTCAATAATTGCTAAAGATTTAGATAGTTGTAAAAGAGAACAACATATAAGATTTTATTTAGATAGAGAAAAAGATAGTGTTGATACACGTACTAAAGATTCTAAATTAAGAAACAGAGCTTTAGGTTCTCTACAGAACTTATATGATTCTGATACAACAAAGTTATTATATGTAACTAAAGTTATTGATGGAAATAGCTCACAATTTACAAAAGGAACTCCAATAGATATGGTCTATGAAAAAATGGATGCATATATTAATGGAGATGGAGCTGAACGTAATAAGAAAAAAGCTGCTGAATATTTCTTAACTACATCAAGAGAAAATATGCAAGATCTCAAAATAAGAGCAATGATCAAAGATGCTATTACACATGGTTTTATACAAGCTAAAAGTGATGGATATTTTCATGATGAATTTGCTGGTGTAAGAATGGGTAAGAGACCATTAGAAGTTCTTGAGTTTATGAAGAACCCTGAGAACGATGAAACATTAACACATTATCTAGATAAGATTGAACCAATTTGGAATGAATAATAAGTTATGAATGTAGGCACGATTCAAATAAAGTTTAGACAAAGGTTAAATAAGTTAGCTAGTAATGACTATGATAATATAGAATGCTGGCAGATTGTTGAGGCTTATAATAAAGCACAACTTGAATGGTGCAGAAGACAATTACACGGAAATAACATGTATAAAGAAGGAGATGAAATGTCTAAGAGACGTATTGATGATCTTCAACTCCTACTTTCTACACAAACATTATTAGGTAATACCTTTACAGATTTCTTCCAGTCTACCAATTGGCCAACAAATTATCTTGAGTATAAAAGAGTTAGTACAGAAGCAACTGATAAATGTTGTGAAGACCCAAGATCAATGACAGTTTACTTAGCAGAAGAAAGTAATATTGATCTATACATGAGGGACCCTCTTAAGAGACCTGATTTTTCATGGGGTGAAACGTATTGTACTCTTACTCAAGACACTATAAAGATATTTAAAAGAGATTTCAATATTATAAATCCAACACTTGTGTATTATAGAAAGCCAGTTAATATAGAGATAATTGGATGTGTGGATCCATATACTGAAGCAGTTTCATTAGTTGATGTGAATCCAGAATTTAAAGATGATATTGTAGAGGTTATAATTGATGAAGCTGTTGCAATTGTAGCTGGAGATATAGATGCTGTTAATCAAGCCATAAGAGGCTCACAATCAGCAGAAAAAAATAATTAAGATATTAGGTTTTAACCTAGAAAAGTCTTATATTATAACTGGGTGCATCACGAAGATGCGCATTTTAACAAAAAAAGTCCTGATAAAACAGGCATAAGAAAAAATGAGTTATTTTAATCACGCCTACAAAAAAACGTTCTTAGCAGCGAGTTGGGCACAAAAAGACGTAAAGACTGTCACATTAGGTGCTGGTCAATTAGGTATAGTTGACGCATGTACTTATCAGACTGTTGATACTGCAGTAGCTATTCCTGCTGGAACAGACTTCATGATTGTGCAGGGAAACTATAATACTGTAGACACATTGGGAGGTAACCCTCTTCACGGTGGATATTCTGAAAGTATTAAATCTAAAATTATTAAACCACAATACATTACTAAGATGTGGGTATCTTGTTGTGTAGAAAAATGTTGTCCTACAATAACAATTACTGTTCCAGATACTTGTTATGACTGTGATCCAAACGATAGTGTAGTTTTAGCATCTAGTGATAAAACAGGACATCCACAAATTCGTCTTGATATTAAAGGTACAGAAGTATTGAGAGCTTTAAACAGAAATGCTTATTTTATAGCAGATATGTCTGGATGTTGTCCAGCTGGTGGTTACTATTTAGGAGCTGACGTAGTTACTGCTTGGGTAGCAGCTATTAACAGAGATGCTTCTGGTATGGGTGACTTTATTACAGCTACTCAAGGTGGAACAGCAGCAAATCCAACTAATGTAATGACAATTGAATTATGTCCATCAGAAACAGTATTTAATAACTGTTCATTTGATACTAGAGATGCTTATTCACATGAGACTCTTGATTTAGGTGTATCTTTATTAACTGCAGAAGGTAACCCTTGTGCTTCAAGTTGTGTAACATATGCAGCATCTACATGCCCTGTTTCTGCACCAAATGTACCAGCTGGTACCACTTTTGTAAATGGACTTCCTGCTTGGATTACTAGAACTCCAGCTGAAACTTTAGGAGAAGAAGTATTAAGAGAACTTATCATGGATGGTCGTTACAGACAAGATGGTGGATGGAATCAAGGTAATAAAGATTCTGCAAGATTCAGAGAAATTGAAGGTGGAGATAGTTTATCTGATCAATTCCCTGTAACTACTACTGCTGCTGGAGTAGGAGGAGGTAAAGGAAGAAGAGCAACATACAAGTATTACTACCTTCAGCACACTGTACCTCGTTTCAATAATCCAACAGGAGTATTTGATAATGACCAGTATATTGTTGCTGTAGCAGTACCTTGTGGAGATACAGCTTTAGTTACAGCTACTGATACTGCATGGGAATTAATTGGTACATATGCTAGTATTGGAAGAGATGGGTTTGAGTACAAATGTACAGCTTCTGGTGTAGGATCATCTGATTGTTTATCATAAGTAAAGAAGAGAACCGCTAGTAGTATATAGCTAACATAGAAAAAGAAGGGGGAGACACTAAGTTCTCCCCTTTTTTTGTTTTATATATCTATGTTTTTTTGTATATTATTAATAGATAGTAATATTACACTATAAACAACTAACAACATGGCAGGTAAACATATATTAAGTCTTGAAGTCTTAGATGTAGCTAATACTGAAATACTAGTAATAAAAGACACAAGTGAATATTCAGATAATCTAGGTACTGATTGCGGTGATCTAGCTATAACACCACCTGGATTTAATGCTCCATCCCAAATTGAAGTTAAACCTAACTTTGATTTATCTATAACAGCTTGTGCACTTGGCACACAAACAACACAATGTAAAACATCAAGATCAGTACTAGGAGATGGTGTATATATCATTAGGTATAGTATGGCTCCAGGTGATAAAGTATACGTAGAGTATAATCATTTGCGGTTAGCTAATCTTATGAAACTATATTATGAGAAACTGTGTCAGTTAGATATAGATAAATGTAGTCCTTCTTCAGATAGAGAAGGTGTATTAAGACAAATGTATGATATTAGAACTCTTATGGATGCTGCTAAATCACAAGTTGAGTACTGTGGTAGTCCAGCAAAAGGAATGGAATTATATAATTATGCAAAAAGGAAATTAGAAAAGATTAATTGTAACATCTGTTAAACCAATAAAATAAAAAAAATGTCAGAAACAAAACCTAATACATGCGCACATTGTAGCAAACCTTTTAGTTGCGGGTGCCAGAAAATAAATGCAGTAGATGGTAAGACGGTGCATAAAACATGTAAGCCTGAATATGATCTTAATGTTATAAATAAAAAGTAAATAATGGCTAGTTTTAATAATGTAAAAAATCCCACAACTAATCTTGCATATATAGTTAAAACTAGCACAGGTAGTTGTAATACCGCTGCAAATATAACCTGTAAAGTAGTTACAAAACCTTTTTGGCAAAGTCCAAATGGTATTCTTTCAAATGTTGCAGGTGATCCTTTATTAGCAGATCCTTTAACAGCTGTGGGTACTAAATTGAAAGTATCTTACAGTGCGACCAACGTGCAATGCTGGTGGATACTTGAAGCTGTTGATGAAACAACATGGAATAGTGGCGCAACAAGCGTATGTGGAGTTCCTTACACTAGTGTTACACCAATGTATGCTAATCACTATGGACCTGTTGGTGGAATTGGACCTTGTATATGTTGTACTAATGGACAGTTTATGCCAACTAATATTGTTATTGGTTGTATGGATCCATTAGCAACTAACTTTGACCCAACAGCTACTTGTGATGAAGATTGTCTTTATCCTCCACCATGTGATGATAATTGTAATGATCCTTTAGCAAATAACTATGACCCTACTGCATTAGGTTGTTGTGACGGAACAGACTGTTGTACATATAACTATTCTTGTAATGGTAGTGTTCAAAGATTTAATAACAGTTGGCCAGAACAAGATTCTATTGTTGAAAGCACTAAAACAATATCTCAGTGGAATAAAGAATACGGAATTACATTTACTGATTCAAATCCAAGACCATCTTCTGCTAGAAATCATTCAAATGATTCAGGGTATATTTGGCCAAACTTAGATTATTTAAATACATCTTTAAGATTTTTACTTAGAGGGGGATTAGGTATAAACATAAATAATGATCCTGGAGGTCAAGGGTGGGCTAGTGGAAAACAGCCTAGTTCTTATTTAACTTCACCTACTCAATGGAATTTTGCTACTGATTTTATGAATTATATCATATCCGGTAGTTCTAGCCGTGGAGAAGGATCAGGAGAAGGATCAGACAATGATGTAGATCCAAAAATATATTGGGATACAGATCTTAGTAAGTCATACTATAGGGTTAAAACAAACATGATACCTGATAAAAATGGATTTAAAAACCCAGGATCTAAAATTATTACTGAAAGAGTATCAGGCGGTACAACTTCTACTGGATTATATTATCATATTATTCCAGCAGGAGAGCTAATGATATCTAAAGGATTTGAACCTTCTCTTACAAACACTTCTGGAAAAAGATTTAAAACATGGAGAACATTTACAGATTCATTAATTAAAGATGGTATGCCTCGTATGCTTTCAACAGCTTCCTTTGAAGATGTATCAAACTGGGTAATGTCATATGTAGAAACATTAGTAAATGTAGAAAAGGATAATACTAAAGCTGCACCCCAGTTTGTACCAGAAACCATGCAATGGATGGTTCAAAAATCAACAGGTTGTAACTGTATACAAGATCCACTAGGTCCTTATTCAGATCAAAATCAATGTGAAACACTGTTGAGTGTACCAGGAAGTGGTAGTGGTAGTGGTTCATCTAATTGTTGTGCATGTGTATATGGTTGTATGGATAGTACTGCATTGAATTATGACGCAACAGCTACATGTGATGATGGAAGTTGTTTAACCTGTGATCCTCTTGTTATTAAAGTCTGTGATACCAGTCCATACATGCATGGATACCTATGTGATACTCAAGTTTCATCGACATGTTGGATGACACCTGCTACCTGTGCAAATAGTATAGCACTTAAGGCTGAATGGGGATTCGTAAATTATGGTGATGTTGTACATGTAGACTATACTCAGGCAAATGATCCTAATCCATCTGGTACACCTGATTATGAAGCGTGTTATCAATACATAGACCCTACTGATCCAGATTATCTTGCATGGATTAGTTCTAATACACCTTCTAATTTTCAAGCATCACAACAAATCGCAATACTAGCCAATCATGCTCCAGGTTTAGTTCTAACTAATATACCATATGATGGTATCTCTAATGTTTCAACATGTCAATTTTGTGGTGAAACTCCTGGATGTACAGATCCTACTGCAGATAACTATAATGCTGCAGCAACTGTAGACGATGGTTCCTGTACTTACTGTATTTATGGTTGTATGGACTCAGACTCTGGTAGTGGTGCAGGACAATTTTTCTCAGATTCAAATGGATATGCTCCAGGAGCAGTTTATGATTGTGCTATTTCAACAACAGTTCCAACTTCTGGTACTTTATGTACATCAGGAACATGTTCACCAGGATATACTTATTCAAATTATAATCCTTGTGCAACATGTGATGACGGTTCATGCATTACGCCAACATTTCATGATTGGTCTCCATGTTCAGATTTAGGTATAATTCTTAGTATAACTGCACCAGGTTCTCCAAATGATTATGCATCTCAAGAATGGTTTTGGCAAAATGTTGGTACACCTATTAATGGAGAAACAATAAATATTGTATCTGGAAATCCTAGCGTGAATACATGTTATACGTATGTAGGGATTTCTCCTACAAATACTGGAACAATGTTATCTCCTTTACCATTAATGGTAGATTGGGAATTTGGAAAATCACACAATACAGATTGCCAATCTTGTTCATGTGTATATGGTTGTACTGACGTTACGGCTTGTAATTATGATGTTAATGCTACTTGTGATGATTTATCATGTTGTAACCTAACAGGATGTTTAGATCCAAGTGCATATAATTACTGCAGTACATGCTGTTGTGCGGGTCCTTGTACACCAACCAACATAGGATGTACAGATCAAAATGCTAATAACTATGACCCTACTGCAAATATATCATGTACATACTGTTGTGCATATACCGTAATAGGATGTACTGATCCAACTGCTGCTAATTATAATCCATCAGCAACTGTAGAAAGTGTACCAAGTACATGTTCATTTTTAAATCAGTGTAAGAGAGAAGCTAGAGTATTTGGTTCTGATCTTACTAAAAAACTTGATGTAGAATGTTCATTTGCAAGTGATGTATATAAAGAATATAGAAAAGAAAGATATGGTTTATCAAATTATTGTGGTTCTGATCTACCAGATCATTTAAATCAAAAAGTTATATGTGATTGGGAAGATAGTAAAAGACCTGCATATTTAAGTTCTACATTAGTTGTACTTGATAAATATTCATATCCAATTGTAGATGGAGAAATTAATTGGTTTGATCCGTTAAGACCTATATGGACTTCTTTTCAGTGTGGTTTAACATCTGATGTTGATATTGATATGTATTTTAATTATGATACAACATCAATGGGACTAGCTGCAATACAAAATCAAAGACAAGCAATTGAAGCTTGGGTTGCTGGAATGGATGTTCCATTTGGTGGAAATATATACCATACTTTAGTTTTTGGAGAAAGATGGGTAGATTGGGGTACAGCAGCACTTACAGGAGTATGGAATAATTCAGGAAGTTGTGGAGGTGTAGGTACAGGATGTACTCCTGGAGTTCCTGTGGACCATGGGGATTGTCCGTGTGTAAGTTCTGCATCTGATGCTGTTACTATAACTACTATGAGTCAATCTAGTAAATTTTGGTCAGCTGTAGCATGGGGTAATAATACTAATAGAGAGTTCTATGCAGCAATGCCTAATACTGTAATAAATGGTTCATTAACTCATTTAGGATTTCCACCTCAACTAAGCAAAAGTCAATTATTATGTGTAAATTTTGCTGACGAATCTGCTGCTTGTTCTATTGCTGATGGAGGTGTAGGATTACAAGCTCAACCATATCATGTTTCTCCTGGTCCAGCAACATATGGAATTACAGAGTGGCATCAAGCAACAGATGGGACAGGTACTTCAACTAATGCTGCAACAAGAGGGGGATCTGATTCAACAATTACAGAATGTTGGAAAGGTGATTATGATTTTTGGATTGAAGAATATAAGAAACATTTACTTAGAGGTAGTAAATATAAGGCAACAGTAGTTATATATCCTTGTAAACCTATTGGTACTTTACCATCATTAAACTCACAAACTTCATTTCCATTACATGTATTAGGAGGAGTAGATAGTGGTAACAATTCTCCTAAGGATGGTAAATATTCAGTAGGAACTACACCTCAAAATGATATTGTTGATTTAAAAAGAATTGAAGAAGGAAATCCATATTGGGATACATCTAATCCAAATCAACCTGCTTCACATACATTTGGATATGGTGGATTAGATAACTATGGTTGGATTGCCAATGTAAGAGAAAGATCATTTGATGCTAATATATTTAAAGCAGAACTTGAACAATATTGGGACCCAAATAGATTAGTATGTGATAATTCAGAATGTATTGTTGTTAATGTAGTAAATCAAAATAATGTAGCTATACCTAATTATGATATTTACTTAGATGGTGGTTTTGAAGGTAGAACTGATGAATATGGTAGATTAACATTTAGTATACCAAATGCAGCAGTTAAAACAAATCATATTATTAACTTATGTTTATGTCTTACAACAACAGGTGATTGTTCTCAACAAAGTATAAAAATTATTGTAGAAGAGGAATGTGCACCAAAATGTTGCGCAGACCCAACTGGGGTTAACTGTAGTGATAATTACACACCAGCTAGTCCACAAATATTTGAAGGATGTACAGATCCAAATGCAAGTAATTATAATCCATTAGCAAATGTTAATGATGGTACATGTTTATACTGTAATCCTTTACTTAGTATAACAGAAACTCATGTTAATGTTACTTCACAAGGAGCATCAGATGGAAGTATAAACATAACTGTTATTAATGGAACTACACCTCTTACATATTTATGGAATAATGGTGCTACAACACAAAACTTAACAGGACTTTCAGGTGGTATATATACCTTAACTGTAACAGATGCTAGAAATTGTACTGCTATTATAATTGTAAGAATTAATGAAGATCCAGACATTTATGGATGTATTTCACCTGCACCAGGTTATTGGCCTAATATAAATGGACTTGATCAGAATAATGTAAATTGTGCATATCCATGTAGTGATGATGGAACAGATACAGGAGTTATGGAAGGTTATCAATACTTCTGTTATAATCCGGATGCAACTAAAGTTGATGATTGCTGTGAAGCAGGCTGTACAGATAGTTCAATGGTTAATTTTTGTAATTCATGTAACTACGACTGTAACTTAGAAGATATAAATGCAGCTGGATATACACAAAATCTTGGTTGGGATAGTTGTTGTCAGAGTTGTATATATGGATGTACTAATCCTGCTGCTGGAAATTATGATGCAGCAGCTAATTGTGATGATGGTTCATGTGAATTTTGGTTTAGTTGTGTTGAAGCTACTTGGAATGTTGATGAAGTAACAAACAATGGATTTTCATTATCCGCTTTGTCCATATTTGACGATACAACTTGTCAAGCAGGATATTGTGATAGTTCATTCTTCTTTCATGAATTAGCGGTTTACTATTCTAGCGGAACGAATGGATCATTAGTGCCTTCTTCAGAACTAACAATGGTTAACTCTGTTGGAGGATCATCAAGTATGGGCTTCTTATGTGGTGGATGTGATTGTCCAGCTTCTAATTTAGACCCACTATATGGATCAGTAATGCCATTAGGTACAATTGGAGGTTATACTACTGAAAATCCTTATGGACCTACTGCTTCAGGAAGTTGTTATGCTGCAGAACAAATATTAGATTTTGGTAATAATTATATATTTCCTACATGGGATGCTTATAGAGACTGGCATAATAATGGAATTAATGGATCATCTGGTCCTCAAGTAACCTGTTCAGGAACTCAAATTCATATGATTCCAGGTCCAGGTGGAGGTGCTAATATAGATACTGAAAATGCTATACACTCTAGTATTAACATTGCAAATGGAGGTAATGGTGATATGTTTGCTCCAACTACTGGAGAAAATTGGATTTATTTTACATCTTCTGTTCCACAATGTACAGGTTTTACAGACTGTGAATGTGAAAGAGATTATAATATGGTAGGTGATTGGTCATCACAATCACTTTGTGAAGCACAAATTGATACTTGTTGTGGAACCGTAGTAGTTCCTCAAATTGGAGGGTGTATAGATAATGGATATGTTGGGCAACATCTAGACTTTGGAGCTCAAGGAGCAACTACAGAACAAGAATGGTGGAACGGAATGAATGGATCTGGAGTAAACTATGGCCTACAAACTACTGACATGACAAGTTGTGTACTAGGTATAACTCCTGTAAATCAGATAGGGAATGGTGGTACTGGTACATATGGAACTGGATCACAAGCTAATTACCCAAGTGGTGTTGCAGCATATAATTATGATCCAAATGCAACATTTGATGATGGTTCTTGTTGTTATTGTTCTGGTTGTGAAGATATAACAACTCAGGCTAATAACTATGAAATAGGAGCATGTTATAATGATGGCTCATGTGTAGCAGCTGTATATGGTTGCACGCATCCTAATGCATTTAACTACTACCCAGGGGCAACTAATGATGATGGTTCATGTGAATATACTGGATGTTTGGATTCTACAGCCTCTAATTATTTAACATTTGAATTTAATGGTTTAACTACATTTACTTGGGCTGGTTTTACATATGATTATACTGCTATAACATACTCATGCACTGCTTCAACTTGTTGTAATTTCCCTGGTCTTGCATGGGATTGTATACCATCTCAATTAAATAGCCCTAAATTTTCAGATAATGGCGGTAGTGAAATGGTAGCACCGTATGACTTTGCTAGTAGACAAGATTTATCAACCATGAACCAGATGAATGATGCTGTACGAGGAACAGGTCCTCAAACATGTGGTGTGGATATTTCACAAGGTAATCATCTATCAAGTATATTTTATATATGGTCAAATGCTACAACATTAGACTCATATGTTAATTTTACCAGTTGGTATTTCTGGTTTGCAAATAATCAAACTTATGCATGTAATCAAACACAAATACAAATGACTGCATTGTATACTGATACAGGATGGACAGCACCAGATGGTACAGGAGGATTTACAATTGGAAATAATGATCTAAATAATAATGTAAATCTAACTTATGCTAGACCACATGTATTGGTAAGAATTTCAATAAATAAAGCTAATAGTTCAGGTGGTAGTGCTATATCCTTTCTTAATCCTTATGATGCTGATACATCTTGGGCTACATTAAGAGATACTGCAATTGTTCTTGATCAATTAGATGGAACAGGTCCAGGTCCTAATATTGTAGGAATGGATTGGGATGAAGTTATGACTACTTTTGCTTCACATGGAACTGGATCAGATGGTTTCCATTATGAATTACTTGCTCAACAAAGTGCTGCTACATGTTTAACCATAACAACGCACATGTGTTTAGAGGTACCTGGTGGCATACATGCTACTTGTGCTGAATGCTCTGGTGATACTTCAAATAGCTGTGGACCATGTTAGATAATAATAATAAACTAAAAAATTGTATAAAACATAAATGTTTTGTATATTATAATATAAAGAAATAAGTATATGCTTCCTATAAATAAAAAGAATGGCCCTTGTGATCCTATTTCATCCAACTGTGTTGTATGGCAAGGACCTGATTTAGATTGTGTAGACATATGTAATGGAGACAGTATTAGTTCTGTTATAGCTGGTTTATGTGAAACACTAATATTATTACAAAGTTCTTCTGGTTCAGGTGGAGGATCTCATTCAATAAATTTATCAACAATTAATCAAACTACTTTATCAGGAGGACCAGCAACTACTACTAATGAGTTAATTCAATTAATAATTGATAACATTAATAGTGGAGGTAATAGTGGAAGTGGTGGTAAAATATGGGATTGTACAGATACTTTAGACTGCACACTAGCAATTCCTTCATGTTATGACTCTTCATCTGGTGTTAGTTTAGTTAATCCAGGTACACTTAGTGTTATCATAACAGATTTAATGAATCATCATTGTTCTTCAAATCATCAACAAGCAGCAATGGTTTCAAGTATACAATCAATAAATGATCAAGTAATACAATTAAAAAAAATTCCAACAGGAGATCCTAATCCTACACTACAATCTGTATGTGTAGATACAGTTAATACAAATCCTCAACCACTTGCTAATTTAGTAAATAAAATTGAAGTTGATTATTGTAAGACTAAAAGTAATCTTGGTACTACTGAACAAGTTGTAGCTGCATTATCAAAACAACCCATCAATCCTATGCCGTTAGATAGTGCAGTATTTGGAGGAGGTACTTTTGTACCAAGTATTCCTAATAATCCAACTAGTATTGCAGAAAGTTTTAATGCTTGTTGGAGGTTAATTAATGATCTAAGAGCAGCAGTAACAACTTTACAAACTAGTAGCGGAAATAATGGTATATTAAAAAGAATGGTTGATATAAACACATTCTATGCTGTTGGTGCAAGTTGTGGTCAAGCAATATCTAATGCCGTAACTGGTGGAGATTACTGTGTAGATTTATGGAATAGTTCAGGAATAAATTTAGATACTAATGTTAGAGCATATAATCAACCATCAGGTGAAGCAACATATGAACTTGCTACTGGTACTTGGCATGCTGTTTGTCCAGGGACAACTGATGTAGCACAATACCTAGGAGGATATTCTGGTACTAAAAGTCCTCCATTCTGGAGTGCACGTACAGTTGGTTGTACTGGTTCTGGAGGTGGAAGTGAAGGATAAAAGCTGATAATAAAAAAATAAAAAAATGGCAAGTAATACAAGTAATAATGGATGTTGTTCATCATGTGGACAAACTAGCTGTAACAAGTTATCTTGTGGATGTGGAGATCATTCATTAAGTACACCATGTAATTACACTGGACAAAATTGCACAGAAGGAACACATGAAAAATGTGAAGAAGTATATTGTGAATACTGTGTAGCAAATTGTGATAATAAACTTGAGTTTGAAATATCAGCAACATCAAGTTTTATTATAGAAAAAGGTGAAAGACTATCTGCTACATTACAAAAATTAGTTCAATATCTTATTGCTCCTGCTTGTGTTACAGGAAATAATTCAATATTAAATATTCAAGCAGGTACTACTACAAGCACGAGTGTACAAATAACATGGGATGCATTGCATGTTGGTAATTCAGCTACAGCTCTTCAAGTTAGAGTTAAAACAATTACAGCAGCTGGATGGACAAATATTACACCTAGTTTATTAACAACTGCAACGTCATATGTTATAACAAGTCTCACACCAAATACTGCATATATGTTTAGTATAAAAGGAATGGGTACAACATGTACTTCCGCATATATATATCATGATACAACTCCTTAATAATAAAACAAGAAAGTGATGGTTTATTGGTTTTCCAAAACTTAATTGTCAGAGACTCAGGGTTAACACTGGGTCTCTTTTTTTTATTAACTTTTTTTTTATATATTTGCCGTAATAATTAACTAAAAATAATATATGGATTCATTACTAGACAAAATTAAAGCTTCATTTAAATGGAAAAAAAATTCTGAATACTGTGCAGAAAAATTAAATATTACAGTAGATGACTATGACTCATTAAAAGATCACGTTAAATCTAAAGAAATATTAGAAGATTGTGCTACATCATATGAATATGATTTAGAAAAAGGTCAAGCAAAAATGGAGACAATGAGTTCTTCACAACCTAAGTCTCCTGAAGAAATAATTGATATATTAAATATTGATACAACTCAATGGAAGTTGTCTAGTTTTTGGAATAAACAAATGGGAGATCATTGGCGTGTATCAGCAATGGTTACAAGACTTAAAGATATTGATGTAGATAATGTTGCTGAGTTATTAAAAGGTTTTAAACCAAAGACATATAAAGAGGTAAAAAGAGTAAAAACTCCAGGTAAAATTAAAACAGCTGGAGTTTTGTCATTACAGGACATACACTTTGGTAAAGAAGGAAATGATACAATAGATGAATGTTTTGAAAAAACTGTTAAAGATCTTATGGAGAGAGCTTCTAGTTCACATCATTTAGAAAAAATGTATTATGTCATAGGAGGTGATGTAATTAACATGGATACATGGAATGGCTCTACTACTGCTGGAACTCCTCTAGATAACTGTAAGACAGCTACAGAGGCATACGTGCAAGCTTTTGATGCACTACAATGGAGTATTAACTACATCAAACAATTTTGTGATGAATTACAAGTTATATATATTCCTGGTAATCATGATAGATTATCTTCATTCCATTTAGCTCATGCATTATCTAAGTGTTTTGATAATCCAGAAATAGTATGGGATACTGTTTACTTAGAAAGAAAAGTATTTGTTTATGAAGATAACTTCTTTGCATTTGAACATGGTGATGTAAATACTAAGAATTCATTATTAGTTTACTCTATGGAGTATCCAAGACAATGGGGAAAAACTTTATATAGAACATTGTATACTGGACATTATCACCATAAGAAAAAAATAGAATATATAACTGAACATGAAAATACAGGATTTATGTTAAAAATATTACCAAGTCTTTCTAAGACAGATTATTACCATTATCATAATAAATTTATAGGTTCAAGAAGATCTGGTGTACTTTCTATACATAGTCCTACTAAAGGTGAAATATGTGAATTAACATATTCTCCTGAATAAACTTGAATAACTCCTCTTTTTTTTGTAAATTATAGAGTAAGGAATATGATTAATAATTATAAGTCACCAGATTTAAATAAACCTAGATACAGAGAAAAGGTTTTAAGTTTACTTAATAGTAAAACATTAAGTAAGTTTAAAGAAAAGAACCCAATGTATTCTAGCGTTGATGATACTAAACTAAAAAATGTTATTAAAACATTTAATGGTAAGATTTGGGAAAGTATACTAGATAGTAGAGATGGGGTAGAATTACCAGCCTCACTAGGATATTTGTTTATAGGTACATGTCCTGCAGCAAAAAAGGTTAATATGGATTATGCCTTATCTAAGAAGTATGGAAAGGTTATACAAAATAAAAACTGGGATACAGATGGGAATGTTGGAAAGATATTTTATACTAATTATTCCCCTAAGTATAAGTTTAAGACAAGAGAGCTTTGGCAATTTAGTGCTATAAGACAATTTAAGCGTGCTGTAGCTAAGATATATCCTACCCAATGGAAGAAGTACATAAGGATGAAATCTAAGATTAGAGTGGCTGATATGTATAAAAGAAAATAGAAATGACTAGTATAGGAGAAGCAATATCACGGATAAGAGGTCAGATAAAAGCTGAGTCACAAGATGCTTTTATGACTGATAGGTTTATTTATAGTTTAATCTTAAAGTATGCACAACTACTTATGAGAAGACAAGATAGTACAAATAAGCTAATGAAGTTTAATGGAGTATGGCAATCTTTAAACTTTCTTGAACTTGAGGAGATAGATAAAGTTGAAGCAACATGTGTAGGTATTGAGAGTGGTTCTACAATTAAAAAAACTAAACATAAACTTCCAACATTTATGGAAGGATATTGGGGGCCGTTAATTAGAAGTGTAACATCAATAGATGGTAGTATAAAACTACAACCTACAGATCCTGCTACATATGCTGCAATATCAAGATCTCCATCATTTAGATTTAATACCACAAGATATTTTTGGTTTCTTAATGAACACTTATATCTTCCTAACGTTAATTGGGATGCTATTAAGCTAGAAGGTGTATTTGAAGGTGATATATCTACATGGACATGTGAAACTGAAGATGATTGTCAACCAATGTATTTAAAAACATTCTATATTCCTGAGTTTTTGTTCTCTGAAATAGAATCTCAGATCTTAAATGTTGCCCTTAATACATTAAAAATTCCTGGAGAAGATTCAGATAATAAACAAAACCCTAATAGATAATGAGTGTATCACATAAATATAAAACATTTGATCAATTAATGGATGAAGTTAAAATTGACTTTAGAAGTTATAATCTTGAAGGTCATATTGAGAATCAGCAATTAATTAAAGTTGCACAAAGAGTTAACTATGATCTTGGACTTAAGATCCAACGTACACATGATCTTGTAATTGATGTAGAAAACGGTAAAGCTAAACTTCCATCAAATTTTCATGTACTTAATTTTGGTGCTATTTGTGGAAAGTATGCTGTAAATAATACACCACCATCAGGTACTCATACAGAATCTACTACACCATTATGGACACCTGATCCAAGTCAACCAGACATGTGTGCAGATCCTGCAAATTGTAAAGATGTTTGTGTTGTTACACCATGTCCTACTACAGATCGTTCAAGTACAACTAATTCAAGTTCATACATGGTTGTACAATATGTTGGTGCACAACAATGGAGAGAATATTCTGTGTTCTTACCATTAAGAATTGGTGCAACTAATAGTGTACAGTGTGATTGTCCTAACTTAAGTATAAAAGCTGCTGATACAGCTGAAATAAGAGATGGTTATTTATTGACTAATTTTAATTCAGGAAAAGTATATATAAACTATCAAGGTGAGTTAGAAGATGCATCTGGAAAATTATTAGTATTAGATCATCCATATTGTAATGAGTATTATGAGTATGCAATAAAACAAAGAATACTTGAAAACATGGTGTTTGATGGAGAGAATGTTGTTAATCAACTTGGATTGATTGAACAGAAATATAAAGCTGCAAGAAATACTGCTTTAGGATTTGTAAATACTCCTGACTTTGCTGAATATAGGAAAATATGGGAAGTAAATAGAAGGGCACAATATCACAACTATTATGATATGTTTAGAAGTAATCCTCCATTAAGATAACATGGCAAAAAAACAAAATAAAAATCAATCTACTTCTTTAACAGAAACTAATCTAACTCCAAAAGGGATGATTAAGGATGTTGATGCAAGTTACATGTCTAAACAAAACTGGAGACATGCTCGTAATGCAATAAATAATTCTGTTGAAGGTGACACAGGAGTTATTGGTAATGAACCTGCAAATTTACAATGTATTACTACATCAGGTACTATAATAGGTGGTATACATTTATATGGTGATGTCTGGACAATATTTTCTACAGATAACAGTGTTTCTGAAATAGGTAGGTTTGATGATAGCAGATGTGAGTATGAAGTAATTATTAAAGATCAATGTCTTAATTTTAATACTAGTCATCTTATTGTTGGAGCATCAAAAGAGAATTATGAGTGTCAATGGCAGATCTATTGGGATGATGGATTCAATCCTTCAAGAACATTAAATATAGATGATATACCTTATGAAAAAACTGCAGTTTTTGATCCTTGTGATCCTACATATACAACAGCATTAGATTGTGATGCAATAAGATTAGCACCATTTTTAGATACACCATGTATTGAAATTGCTAAATCTGATGAAGGAGGATCACTTGTTAATGGTACTTACCAATGCTTTATAGCATATACATTAGATAACCAAGTAATAGGTGATTATATTGGAGTATCAAATCTACAGTCTTTATGGGATCATTCAGGGCCTTCAGGATCATTGGATATTCAGATCAGTAATTTAGATAAAGATTTTGAAAACTTTCAATTAGTAATAAGATACAAAACACATAATGCAATTAGATCTAAAATTATTGGTTATTATAGTACACAACAAACAGTTATAAGTATAGATTATATTGATGATAGATTAGAAACTGTTCCTGATGTAACATTGGTAATAAGAAATCCAGTTTTTGAAAAGTCTGATGGAATGTGGGTTGTTAATGATTACTTAATAAGATCAGGACCAACTGAGAAATTTGATTTTAATTATCAACCTTTAGCAAATCAGATTGAAACTAAATGGGTTTCATATAGATATCCACAAACATATTATGCAAATGGTGGTAATAAACCATCATTCATGAGAGATGAACAATATTCTTTCTTTATAAGATGGGTATATAATACAGGAGATAAGTCATCAGCATATCATATACCTGGTAGACCTGCTAGTACATTTGATCCGGGAGGAGGAGCTGTATCTGAAGACTCAGCTTTAACTCAAGATGCACTTAAAGTAGGGAGTGGAACTGAAAAGTTATTTGAAGCATACAACACTGCTACTGAAACTGCTATGAGTCCACCATTTAATACAGTTGTTGATGAAAGATATAGTGGTAAAATGGCCGGTGAAGGAACAATGGGATACTGGGAATCTACCGAGTTATATCCAAGTGACCCTGAAAGATGGAATTCTAATACTGGGAATACTGATTATGATTTATGTGGAAAACCAATCAGACATCATAAGTTTCCTGATGAAACAACAACAATAAATACAACAGGAGCAACAGGGTTATCAATTGATAAAGGACAATTTATTAATGTTCTAGGTGTTAAGTTTGAAAATATACTTCCACCTGTAAATGATCCACAAGTTATAGTTGGTAGCCAGACATTAATTCCGGGTATAGTAGGATATGAAATACTAACTGGTAATAGAAGTGGAAATAAATCTATTGTTGCAAAAGGTATTATTAGAAACATGTTTACATATCAGCGTGATTCTGCTGGTGATGGTACAACATATAGCGATACAACAGGTCCAAGACAAGGTGGTAAAAGCTTTGGTGTATTTCCAAATTACCCTTATAATGATCTTCATTATGATCCATATTTAATGAACAGAAATCGTGGACAATTAGTATCTCAAAGACCTTGGATGTCAGGAATAGAAGATAATTTTATAGTTAATGGAAATAGTGGAAGTAAACACTATTCAGCTGATAGTAGAGCACTAGGAGAAATTACAAGAGATTATTTTACATTTCATTCACCAGATGCAATGTTCTCAAGAATGTTCTTAAATCCAAACGAAATTAAAATATATAAAACATTAAGGGGTACATCAATAGGAAATTTTAAACAATCAGAAGATCACCCAAGATTTAAGTTAATTAAAAAAAGAGCTGTTTTAATTGCTGCTGTAATTGGGGTAGGTTATGCACTAAATCAAATGAGGGGTCCTGAGAATGTTTCTATGACAGAAGCTGAAATTGATAACACAGGACAAGGTGGTATATATGGACTTGGAACTGGATCAGAATTTGGATCTAATCCACTTAGTATATGGGCATCAGTTTTAAATTCAATAATTCATATTGGTGGATTAGCTGCAATGGCAGTTGGAAAGATAGTTATGGATACCGTAGTAGATGCAGCTACTATTGTTGGTTTAGGTAGAGAAACAATAGCTATAGCTAGACCTGTATATCAAGGAGCATCATCTTTAGCTGGTGGTTTTATACCTGGTGGTGGTGGTGCACAAAAAACTACAGAGTTTATAGGTACTGACTTTACTGGAGTCCCAACTATTATGGCTGTATTTACAGGAATATATGCGTTTCTTAATTATATTGCTACAGGAGGTGATAAGGTGCTAGACCTAATAAGAAATTTAATATCATATCAAGACCACGTATATAAATACATCTCTCATGGTTTTTATGATGATGAACAAGCACATCATGCATTAACTTGGGACGGTAGTAGTTTACAATCCGATTCAAACATCATGAATGCTAGTGCAGAAGATTCATCTTGGAGGAGAGAAGTTGAAGATGCAAGATATGTTAGACAAGCATTGTCCGGTTTTCCACGTGGTGTAGAAGTAAATAATTTAAAAAGACAATCTACAATTGTATTACATACAATTGCTAATATAGATAATGGAGGTACAGATGGTCCAGGTGGTATGTCAAATGGTACTTATGGTGGATTAATGGATCCTAATGGGAATGATTTTTCTAAGTTTGTTATTGGAGATGCGGGATGTGGAGAATTATGTATGGAAGATGGGGGTAACATTCCTGTTTCTTGGTATTCTCCAGGTGCAACAACATGTAAGAATATTGCAACAAACTATGTTGGTTTAAAAGTAAATATAGATAATCAATATGGACAGATTGATAATATATTAATGCAGCCTTCTGGTGTATGTGAAATGGTTCCTAATAACATGTTTCCTGGGACTGCATTACCAGTATCACAGAATGTACACTTTGGTGGTGATGTATACATAAATAGATATACTGAAAAAACTTCTATGCCTTTCTTTTGGGATTTTCTACAAGAAGGAGAAGATGCCATGGCATGGGATTACAAACAATATCCTAATGTACCATTCCCTAGGTACTGGTTAGATTCTAATAAGTTTAGAATGGATGAATATGTTAAACCAATACAGAATTTATCATTTGATTGGAGAGGACACACACCTTCAGATTTATATCACTTAGATGGAGCTACCTCAGTTACATGTGATCCTGGTGTAGATACATATTCATATAACCCAAGTAGTGATTCAGATTCATCACCAATAGCAGCTGTAAGTGGAAATTATGATACTACAGATGAAGATCTAGTTGATACATTTACTTCTGGAGGTGGAGGTGGAACTTCAACAGTAAAAACAGTAACAGGATGGTTAACAGGTGCTTGGGAAGTTCCTGAAGACCCAACAGGGGTAGCATGTACTTGTGATCCATGTTCAGGTTGTGCTGGTGGAGCAGACCCTTGTACAACTTTGTGTAATCAAGCAACAAACACATTTACTACTGAAGCTACTGCTTATTCTCAAATTAATACTTTCCCTGCACCATATAATTCATCATTTGTAACATTTCAAGGAACAACAGATAATGATCCTCTACAGATTGATTCTGCATGGTTTCAGACTCCTGGTACAGCTGGACTTGGAGGAGATACAGGAGCAAATGGAAATTCATTACCACTTGCTAATGGTTCTTTTGTGTGGCATCAAAACTACTCGGTAATTCCGGTTGAAGGTACTCTAGACTTAACTATAGATATAGGTCAAATTGCAAATGATTCTATACAGTTTAGTGGTCAAACAAATGTAGTTACAATTACACATCCAAATGATCCTACAGACATTAGACAAGTCTCTGGATCTATAGCAGGTAGTTACAAAAGAGCAAATGTGTATGATAATCTTGCTGCAACAAGTCAAATCACTTCTGGTATGTTAAAAGATAATGGGATAATTACTATTAAAAATACAGGTTCCGGAGGTACTCCTACATATAGTTCCTATAAAAACTGCACAATAACATCTTATAATGCTGAACTTTTTAAACAGGTTTATGACTCAAGTGATACTCCAGGAGCTGGTACTTCTGATTCGCCAGGAACACAAAATATGCTGCAGTTAATGGGAACAATGGAAAAAGCTGCCTTATTGTATAATTGGAATACTGGAGTATTTGAAAGATTTGTTAACCGTGATATGAGTTATGTACAAGCATATTCTGTTAATATGACTCCTGTAACAATTCCTCTTAATGAAATGCTACCAGAAGAAGATACACAACTATTTAGAGTTCATCATTCTGGTTTTACTAGAAACTACCCAATCTTCTCAAGTTCTCCTCATGCATGTCCTTTTGGAGTATTTGGTACTCTGTATCATAATTGGACAGGTAATAGTTCAGGTACTGATAATAAAAGTATATTTGCTTATTCTCCTTCTGGTTATGTGGGACAGTCTGCATCAGATTTATCTATGAATATTTCTGGTGGTACTCCTCCTATGACAGCTGATGAATTTGGAAATACTCCAGATCCTATTGTTGAATATGATGCTGGAAACAGTCCTGAGAATGCTGGTGGTCCACTTGTTGTTACAGCTCACTATATGTATACTCATAATAATGGTGTTCAAGACTTTTTTGTTGAATCAGAAATTAATACAGCATATAGAGATTATTCAGATGGTATTACGACACGTCATTATGACTATACTGATTACACAGATCTTATAAGAATGTTTGATGCTAAAGTTCAAGATGCAGATAACTATTATAAATATGATAAATCATTAAGTCAAAAAAGATTCTGGAATACTTCTTTTGGTGAAATACAAGCTAGATGGTATGATCCAACTATTGCAGATACATGTCTAACACATTTTCCTAAAAGATTAATTTATTCTTTACCTACAGGTGGTGCTTCACAAAAAGCATTAAAACAACAGAAGAAAGAAGCAAATAAAGATTTTTGGAGAATATTCTTAAGTAAAAATTATAGAGATTTTAAATCTACTGTTAATACAATTAAACCTATTAATAAAACTGGGGCATTAGTGTTATTTCCTACTATATCTCCACAGATGTTTCAAGGTGTTGATACACTTAAACCAAATAAGAATGGAACAAAACTTATAATTGGTGACGGAGGATTATTTAGTCAAGCTTTTCAGAATGTTGCTAAGTCAGATGTATCTCATGAATACGGATCTTGTGAAAGTGCACGTAGTGTAGTTAATACTCCAATGGGATTATTTTATATATCTCAAGCACAAGGTAAAGTATTTCAATATGGATCAAAAGGTGTAAGTGCAATATCTGATCTTGGAATGAAATGGTGGTTTGCAAA